>Ga0172379_10001871_pt1 | contig 39770 bp, 60 predicted proteins | sample GrowelOW334metaG_FD_119756 | JGI IMG/M metagenome (GOLD analysis project Ga0172379, IMG submission 119756) | Groundwater microbial communities from an aquifer near a municipal landfill in Southern Ontario, Canada - Groundwater well OW334 metaG | ecosystem: Environmental > Aquatic > Deep... | reverse complement strand
TGTATGGGTTATGGCGCTTCTGATGCCTACTGTCGCAGGAAAAGAATGCAGGGTTTCGAAGTTCTCTTTCCTGTTGGTTGGGACGCCTTTGGACTACCAACTGAAAATTACGCTATTAAAACCGGCCGAAAGCCTCAAGAAGTAACTAAAGAAAATACTAATAATTTTCGAAATCAAATGAAGAAAATGGGTTTTTCTTTTGATTGGTCGCGTGAGATTAACACTACTGACCCTGATTATTACAAATGGACACAATGGATATTTTTACAATTTTATCGCCATGCGATTGTGGATGGAAAATTAGTTGAAGTTGCTGATGATGATAAAAATACTCCACGGTTAGCTTATCAAGCTGAAATACCAATTAATTGGTGTCCTTCTTGTAAAATTGGTTTAGCCAACGAAGAAGTGATTGCAGACAAATGTGAACGCTGCGGTACAGAAGTGGTAAAGAGACTTCAAAAACAATGGATGCTTAGAATCACTGCTTACGCTGATAGGTTAATTAAAGATTTAGATACCGTTGATTACTTAGAAAAAATTAAAACTCAACAAATAAATTGGATTGGAAAATCTGAAGGGACTAATATTGCTTTTCCAATTTCTGACACAGAGCTTCAAATTGAGGTTTTTACTACACGGGCCGACACTCTTTTTGGATGTACTTATGTCGTTCTTTCACCAGAGCATTCTTTAGTTGAAGAATTAAAAGAAAAAATTGAAAATTGGAATGAAGTCCAAAATTATATTGATAATGCCAGAAATAAGTCAGATCTTGAGAGGGAATCAATTGAAAAAGAAAAAACGGGCGTCAAGTTAGAGGGCGTCAAGGCTATAAATCCAATAAATAATGAAAAAGTTGATGTTTGGATTGCCGATTATGTTTTGTCAAATTATGGCACTGGTGCGGTTATGGCCGTCCCTGCTCATGACGAACGCGACTTTGAATTTGCTAAAAAATATAATATTCCAATCAAAGAAGTTATTATTCCTGAAAGAATTGACAAAAGAAACCCACCTGTTGCCAGAAAAGAAAAATTTGAAAGAAAAAATGTCCAAGCAATTGTTAAAGATACTAAAACAGGAAAATTTCTTTGCCTGCATTCAAAAAAACACAATTGGAATACTTTCCCTATGGGTGGAATCAATGACGGTGAGGATTTAATTCAAGCAGCTAAAAGAGAAGTGACAGAAGAAACCGGCTATGTGAATTTAATCAATGAGAAAATTCTCGGTGGGCAAGTTCGAGCGGAATATTTTGCTAAACACAAAGATCAAAATAGAATATCTTTTACTAATTTAATTTGTTTTGAATTGGCCGACGATAAACAAATTGAAGTTTCTTCTGAAGAAAAAGAAGAAAATAATATTTTGTGGATTGATAAAAAAGATTTAAATACTACTTTTATGGTCCATGCGGAAATGGACATTTGGCTTGATCGACTCAATAACCCAAATCATGCTTTTACGAATTATGGAGCTTTAATTAATTCTCAAGAATTTGATGGTTTAACTTCCGAGCAAGCAAAGGTTAAAATTACCGAAAAATTAAAATCAATCGGTGCTGGCGACTTTGTAGTTAATTATAAACTTCGCGATTGGGTATTTTCTAGACAGCATTATTGGGGCGAACCAATCCCAATAATTCATTGCGAGAAATGCGGCATCGTTCCTTTGGATGAAAAAGATTTACCACTCACTTTACCCGAAGTTGAGCGTTACGAACCAACTAACACTGGCGAATCACCATTAGCAAAAATTCTTGAATGGGTCAATGTTAAATGTCCGAAATGCGGTGGTGATGCTAAACGTGAAACTGATACAATGCCCAACTGGGCCGGCTCATCGTGGTACTTTTTACGTTATACTGATCCTAAAAATAGTGAGCAATTAGCAAATATTGATAAATTAAAATATTGGTTACCAATTGATTTATATAATGGTGGTGCTGAGCACACAACTTTACATCTTTTATACTCTAGATTTTGGCACAAGTTCTTATACGATTTAGGACAAGTTCCTACTTTAGAACCGTACCAAAAAAGAATTTCTCACGGTATTATTTTAGGGCCAGACCATCAAAAGATGAGCAAATCGCGTGGAAACGTAATTAATCCTGACGATATTGCCGAAAAGTTTGGTGCCGATACTTTACGTGCCTATATTATGTTTATTGGCCCTTATGACCAAGAATCCGCCTGGAACACAACCGGTATTCAAGGTGTTTATCGTTTTTTGGTTCGCCTATGGAATAACTTCGAAAAAATTAGTGAAAAACCAGATTCAGAAACTTTACTTATTAAACTTCATCAAACAATTGATGGTATTAGTCAAGACATAGAAACATTTTCTTTTAACACAGTTGTTTCTAAATTAATGGAATTTAATAATTTAGTTGAAAAAGAAGGTGCGATTTCTAAAAGTTCATTTAAAATATTTTTGCAACTCTTATTTCCAGTTACTCCTCATTTAGCTAGCGAACTTTGGCAAAAAGCTGGTTTTACTGATTTAATCGAAGACTCAAATTGGCCTAAAGCCGATCAAAAGTACCTTGAGAACAAGAAAGTCGTCGTAGCCGTCCAAATAAACGGCAAAACTAAAGGTGTAATTGAAACTAATCCTAACGCTTCACAAGAAGAAGTAGCGGAAATTATTAAACAAGATGAAAGATTAAATAAAGCAACCGAAAATCAAAAAGTTAAAAAAATTGTTTATCTCTCTGGTAAAATTTACAATCTTGTGTTAGAATAATAACAAGTTTATATAAATTTAAATCAAATATCGAGTTTACATTGAGCTACTGAAAGGAGCGAAATGGCTGAACCAAAAAAGAGGTTAACATCCACTAGATCCGGCAACAGACGAAGTCACTTAAAATTAAAGAAAATAAATTTATCAAAGTGTCCTAAGTGCCAAGCGCCGACTCTCCCCCATCAAGTATGTAAAAATTGCGGTTTTTGGCAAGGAAAAGATGTTTTAAAGTTGGCTGAGAAAGCGAAAAACAAAGAAGAACGAAGGAAAGCTCGCCAAGAAGAAGAGGAAAAGTGAACAGACACTTATCACGCGTAATTATTATGCAAACTCTTTACGAATGGGATTTTCGTCCTCAAACTGATGTAATGGAAATAAAACAAAGAAACATTGAAAACTACCACGAAGAAGTTGACAACGATTACATCAATCAATCCATTGAAGGCGTAATAAAAAATATTGGAAAAATTGACGAACAGATAATTAAAGCCGCACCTGAATGGCCTTTAGAACAAATTGCTGGCATCGATAAAACAATTTTAAGAATTGCTATTTATGAAATTATTAATCGTGACGATATTCCACCTAAAGTAGCCATTAACGAAGCGGTTGAACTCGGCAAAACTTTTGGTGGGGAAAATTCATCAAAATTTATTAACGGCGTACTAGGAACTGTTTATCGTCAAAGTTCTCGTTACAACCCTGAAGAAGATGAAGCCTCAAACGCTAAAAAGGAAGGAACTGATGCCAACAAATAATAATATTGAAGAATTTGCTAAAAAAATAGACGTTAATTTTAAAGATGTTAATCTTTTACGTCAGGTTTTTGTCCATCGTTCTTATTTAAATGAAAATATTGGTTTTGATTTAGATCATAATGAACGATTAGAATTTTTAGGTGATGCTGTTTTAGAATTAGTTGTTACCCAATATCTTTATTTAAATTTTAAAAATCCTGAAGGAGAACTCACAAATTTACGCTCCGCACTGGTAAAAGGAGCGATGCTCTCGATGATTGCCAACGAGCTAGAAATTGAAAAATACTTATATCTTTCACGCGGAGAAGCAAAGTCTGAAGGTAAATCCAGACAATTAATTTTGGCTAATGCTTTAGAAGCTTTAATTGGCGCAATTTATTTAGACCAAGGATATGCTGTTAGTCAAAAATTTATTAGCAAATATCTGATTAATCATCTGCAACAAATTATTGACAAAAAGCTTTTCTTAGATCCCAAAAGCCATTTGCAAGAACTTGCTCAAGAGCAAACAAGTACAACTCCAACATATCGAGTAATTTCAGAACACGGCCCAGATCACGCTAAAAGTTTTACCGTTGGTTGTTTTATAAAAAACGATTTAATTGGTGAAGGTTCTGGCAGTTCAAAACAAGCCGCCGAGAGCGCAGCCGCCTCTTCTGCCCTAGAGCACTGGACAGAAGTAAAATCACAAGAAAAAAATCTTAATCACTTAGACTAAATATTTTTTTATAGCTAAATAGTTCTCATGAGCGGTTTTTCTTAAATCGTCTTTTTCACGAAATTCAAAAGGTAATATTGGGTCTTTTTGTAAAATTAGAGCGTATTCAAAAATTAATTTTTTTATGGCAAAGTTTGGATTAGATGTTTTGTCGATCATTTTCAAAACACGACTAACTTCAAGATTAAATTGCCTATAAAGATCTACAAGTTCTGGTAAATTCCAAGACTTTTCAATAATTGTTTTGTCCAATGTTTTATTTCTTGTAACTTCAAAAAATTTTAAAGAAGTTTGTAAATCTAATTTTTTGCCAATTTCGGCAACTTCGTCTTTAATATTATTAGGCGAAATCCAAACACTGGCCTGCAAAATACCAAGACCAAGTTTATTTAAAGCTCTTCTTAAACGATCTCTAACATCTCTTTTACTTTCAGGGATATCAAACATTACTAAACGCCAGCGACCATCCCAAGTGCCGGTAGCCTTAAGAGACTTTAAAGTTTTATCAAATTCTTTTTCGCCCTTTTGAGTAATTTGATAATAAACTTCGTCATTTTCAGAAACTTTTTCCACCCAATCCATTTTTTTCAATTTCGCCAAAACACCTCTTGTTTTTCTTCCCCAACGGTTTAAGCGAAAAAGAGGAACTTTTTTTTCATCCTCAAGTAAAATAAAAATTTCTTGCATTGGTGATAGTGGCATTTTTAACTCCAGAATTACAGAATATCATACTAAACTGACGCCCGTCAAGTATATTAAAGCTAGAACAGTTAATCTTGATGACAAGGTAAAAATATGATAAGATTACTGCGTGCTAAAGGTACGCCTAAGGCAAATACAAACAAAGGTAGGTACGCCTAAAATGCAACTTAAAAAAGAGGATTTGTTCTTTCTACAACTCCTAGCAGGCAAACAACTTAACGTTAGTGAATGGGTCGAAGTTATTGATCGAAGAGTGAAAATGATTAAACCACACCTTAATCGTTTCACACTTCAAACCATTGGGGATATAGAAATCCCTGGGCCCAGCCAACGCGATGATTTCACCTGGCAAAGACGCGCTACTCACAACATAAACACAGACCAACCAACAGTTTTGTTTGGAGCTTATTCACTACTTTCAACTCAAGGTATATTCTTTGTTAGCAAGCTACCTGATCTGCTTCTAACACCAGAACAACCTATATGTCATGCTTACGGTTTAACAAGACAAGGACGTTGGGTTATCATTGAAATAAAATGTGATTTTAAAGGCGAACGAATAATTAAGGCAAATAAACAGGTAATTAGCTTTGAGGCTACAAAGATTCGCGTTACTGAAATCAACACTATACTATTAGTGATAAATAGCCTTGATACTTGTTTTAACATTCTCGACAACTTAAGCAAAACTGTTAATGGTTGGCTTGAACGTCTGGAAGAATCTCAACAAGAGCTAAAAAATTTGTCTGAGGTTCTTTATATTCAAGATTCAGTACTTGGTGTTAACGAGTTACTGTAAACAAACATCTGCCCTCCGGAAACTCTCCGGAGGTTTTTTTATTAGTCCCTTATTTTACTACCACGTCCAATTGCTAAAACCCCAATCCAAAAGTTTTCTGCTTTCTTTAGCAGAAGCTGTAAGAGTATTTTCATTAGTATTTAAAATGACAGCAATTAAACGGTGGCCATCTTTTTGAGCAGAAGAAACCAAACAATGACCAGCATCTAGCGTAAAACCAGTTTTTACACCAATTGCAAAAGGATAATAAAATTGCTCCTCGTCTCTTAGCATACGGTTAGAATTTTTAAATTCGTGCAAAACTAATCCATCCTCAGAAATAATATTTATCTCTGGAGTACTCACAATTTTAGCAAAAGCCTCGTTACGCATAGCGTAACTTGCCAAAATTGCTAAATCCCGAGCCGTAGAATAACCTTCATCGTCAAGTCCCGCGGGATCTTTATAAAAAGTATTATTTAAACCCAAAAAAACCGCTTTTTCATTCATTTCCTCAACAAATTTATCTTTTCCACCCAAATAGCTTGCTAAAGAATAAGCCGCATCATTGCCAGAAACTATCAACAAACCTTTAAGCAAACTCTCAACTGATATTTTTTCACCAATACGAAGCTGTGCCCCAGAACCCTCAACATTAGCCATCTCGCGAGTAATTGTTACCACATCTTTCATCTTGTCCGGATAGTCTTCTAAAACAACTGTCGCGGTCATAATTTTTGTTGTTGAAGCAATAGGAACTTTAATTTCGGAATCTTTTTGATATAAAGTTTTAAAGCTTGTTTCGTCAATTAAAATTGCGCTTTTTGCATAAACCTTAGGATCTTGAGCGTTTGCTTTTTCCTGCGGTGGTTTTTGCAAACTATTACTATCAAGATCAGGCAAATCTGTTTTAACTCCAGAAACCACCTTTTTGGTTTGTCCAGACGAAATAACTCCCTGGCCAATAACAACCACCAAGACAAACATAAGAAGAAAACAAATTGTCCAAATAGCTTTTGTCATTTTTTATGGCGTTAATCTTTTAACATCTCTTGGGAATAAACTTGCTTCTTTAACCGTTGAAAGCCCCAAAATAAGTTGAATAAGTCTTTCGGAGCCAATTGCCCAACCACCGTGTGGTGGCATACCGGACTTAAAAGTTTCCAAATAAAATTCCATACCTTTGGGATTAACTTTTTTCAATTCCATATTCTTTACAAGTTCCGAGTATGAATGAATTCTTTGACCACCAGTAACAATTTCCATTTGCTTGTATAAAAGATCAAACCCTAAAGTTTCTTCTTGCTTACTATCTGCTGGCATGGTATAAAATGGTCTATCTTTCCAAGGATAATGTGTTACAAAAACAAAATCAGAACCCCATTTTTCTTTAGCATAACGACAAATTAGTCTTTCCCCTTCTGGATCAATATCGGTACTTTCTGGCACACTGTAACCATATTTTTCTTTAATTTTTTGTTTTGCTTCAGACAGCTTTATTTCTGGAATCTCATCAGGTACTTTGTCCAAAGTTACATCTAAGAACTTAAGATGATCCTTTCCCTCTTCACTAATAATTTCAAACATTTTTTTAAAAACAATATTAAGCTGCCGCCTGACGTCTTTGTCGTTTTTAATAAAGCCCATTTCCGCATCAAAACTAATGTATTCATTAATATGACGAGTGGTAAAATGAGGTTCAGCTCTAAAAACCGGCCCAATTTCGAACACTCTCTCAAATGCTCCCACCATAATTTGTTTGTAAAATTGAGGTGATTGAGCTAGATAGGCCTCTCTATCAAAATACTTAACTTTAAAAAAGTTAGCTCCACCCTCAGTTAAAGAACCTAAAAGCTTGGGAGTTTTAATTTCTGTAAAATCTTCTTCGCGCATTACTTGTTCGTAAGCTTTTAGCAAAATATTATAAAGAGCGAAAATTGCTTTAACACGTGGATGCCTAACAGTCACAACACGATTATCTAAAAGTGTTGTAAGATGTAAATTTAACTCTTTGACCGACGGATCGTATGGTAGATCAATTTCCGATGAAGAAATAACGGTTAATTTTTGACCTTGAATTTCCGAACCACCAGCAGCCCGATCGTCTTTTTTAGCCACACCTTCAATTTCGACAATATCCCCTACTTTCGTATCCGCCTCTTTTTCCCAGACAGTTTGAATTATTCCATTCCTATCTTCAATTAAAATAAAGGAAATGCCGCCAAGTTTTCGAATATTAAAAACACGGCCACTAACTAAAACATTTTTGCCATCAAATTTTTCAACATCTTTAGAGAGAATCCTTGCCCCATCTTCGTTTTGCATTTTAGCTCCTTAATTTAGCTTGAAATTTTTCTGTTACTTTTTCAATAATATTTTTAATAATTAAATTAGTTTTATTTTCGTCCATTGGCGAGCTTAAATCCTGTAACCAAATATGATATGCCACATTTTTTTTATTTTGACCAAATTTGTCAGAAGAAAATTCATCAAAAAGTTCAACAAATAAAATATTTTCAGAAATTTCTTTAATTACGCTACTGATATCATCGGCTTTAATTTCAGTATTAACAATAAAAGCCAGATCTCTAACAGTTGGCGGAAATTTAGAAACTTCTTTGTATTGTCCCTTTTTCAACGTTGGTAAAATATCTTGCGTAGCAACTTTCAAATCATTTAGATCACAAATAACCGCTTTGATTTTTCGACGGATTTTGTAAAAATCTAATACTTTTTGGTCAACATTAATAACTTCACTTTGACAAGAAATTTTTTCAAGAGCATCCTTAACAACCTTTTCCGAATTATTTGTGACGACTATTCCCACTTGCCATTTCTCTTCATTTTTAATAAAAACTTTGCCTACTTCAAAAATTAATATTTCCGGGCTCCAAGGGTTACGAGACGCTTGGCCCAAAAGTGACGGCAAAAGCGATGGCCGTAAAAACTGAGTTTCGCGAGACATTGGGTTGGCAATTTCCACACAATCATTAAGATTTATTCCAAGAAGTTCGATCTGATTTTTATCAATCAAAGAATATGAATAAACTTCTGTTAAACCAAGTTTTTCAAGCTCATTTTTAACTACTTCTTTTTTTTGCCATTCTTGATTCATTAATGCAGCACTATAAGTAGCTAATTGACTTTCGGAAATTTTATCATAACCATAAATTCTAATAATTTCTTCGGCGACATCTTGCCAAATTTTAACATCATAAATTCTGTAACTAGGAACTTCAACTTTAACTTTTTGCTCATTAATAGACGCTTTAAAATTTAATCTTTGTAAATATTCTTGTAATTTTTCGAAGCTAATTTCAATGCCAAGTAGAGAGCTTACTTTGTCTAAATCTAAAATAATTTCTTTAACTTCTTTTTTTTGTTCAATATCTATTAGCTTACTTATCTGAACTTCTGGACAAGATTTTTTAATTAAATCCACCGCTAAATCAATACCAACAGTAGTGCCATTAGGATCAACACCTCTTTCGTATCTATAAGAAGCATCTGTCATGTGATTCAATTTCTTTGACGCCCGTCTGATTAGTTTTGAATCAAATATTGCACCTTCCAAAACGATAGTTTTCGTTTTGTCATCAATTTCTGATTTTATCCCCCCCATAATGCCAGCTAAGTCATATATTTTTTCATCATCTTCAATAACGATTGCACCTTCAGGAAGTTTATGATTTTTACCGTCGAGGGTCGTTAGTTCTTCGTCTTTTTTTGATAAACGAATATTCATTTGACCGTCTTTGATTTTATTATAATCAAAAGCATGTAAAGGTTGGCCCATAGCCACCATTACGTAGTTTGTAATATCAACAATATTATTGATTGGTCTAAATCCGTAAGCAATTAAACGTTTCTGTAACCATTCTGGCGATGGCTTAATTTCAATCCTGTCAATAATCCGAGCGGTAAAACGTGGACAAATTTTTGTATCAGAAATTGTCACTTTGATATTTTTACCAAAATCTTCTTCAACTATTTTTGGTTGTAAGTTATTAGTTATAAGTTGAAGATTATATAACGCCGCAGTTTCACGAGCAATTCCTAAAATTGATAAACAATCCCCACGGTTCGGATTGATTTCCAAATCCAAAACAAAATCAGAGTCGACTTTTGTTATTGACTCAACCGTAAAACCAAATGAACTTAAATCATTTGCCAACCCTTCCGGACTTTTGGAAATTTCTACGTAATCTTTTAACCAATTATAAGGAATTTTCATATTACTTCTTTCTAAAATACAACTCTACCATTAAAACAGCTAAAATAAATAAACCAGCCATCCACCAACTCAAAACCTTAATCTGAAAAAGAAACAAAAGACCAGTTAAGGCAAGGCTTATAAAAGCCGATTGACGAAGGGTTGGTAAAATATGGGCAAAAATCACCTCTCTGTTTGTTGCCCAAACCTTTAGGTAAAATCCTACAAGACCAAAGAATGACATCCAAAGCAAGAAAAAAGTAAAATAGAAAAGCATTATCATCCAAACTGGACTTGTGTAAGGATTAACATTGAAAAAAATTAAACTTAAAAGTCCGAAAGACAAAAACAAGGTTAAATAAAGACTAAAAAGATAGACTCTTAAAACCATTAATTTTCTCCGTCTTTAATATCTTTACCTACTACGTCAAGTAGTTCTTCTACTTTAATAACATTTTCTAAACTACGATCAAGTAAAAAAGTAAGTTTTGGGGTAAATTTCATTCGCATGCGTTTACCTAAAACATGCTGGAGTCCCTTGGCTCTTTTTTCTAAAACTTTAAGAACCGGCTTTCCAACACTTTTATCTAGACAAGAAATGTAAACTTTTGCTTCCTTTAAATCGGGTTGAATAATTACATCAACTAAAGTAACGATCCCAAATTGTTGACCTAAAATTTCATCAACTAAAGGAGCAAGCTCTTTTCTAAGAACTGCTGCGACTTGTTGTGTCCTTCTCATATCTTAAATTTACCATAAATAGGCACTTTTTGCAAAAGAAAAACGCCACCCTTTATCGGGTGGCGTCAAAATTGAAAGAATGTTTCTACCTGCTATTTCTTTTCGAGCAGGCTGATGTGGGTGTAGATGTGCGTTGCGTTGTTAACAACGCGACACTCTTCCCTATCTTCTCGACTGAAGGGACCTTGAGCAAGGATCAACTCGCCACGACCAACGATATCCGTCTTCGGATCGTCAACGTCGACAAGAGAAAGGTATTGACCTCTGCCTCTTCTCATTGTCCCCAGACAGGGAACATGATTAAAGACGCCATCAACACTTCCCTCGCTCTTGAAGACCTCGATCGTCTTCTTACGATGATCATGAATGGGCAGATAGAAGCCGGTTTCATTATCCCGAAAGATAAAAAGTACCGCTTCTGCCTCTTGCCCGTTTAATCTGACCTCCGTAGCTTGAGCAGGATCAAGCCAGATTTGCGTAACAACACCTTCCGCCAAAATTTGCGGCGGAACTTTGTTTACCGATCCATCACAAAGGACAGTTACCATTACCGAGCCTCCTTGAATTACTGAGTTACAATCGTCTCGTCAATATGATATATATTAGCACAAAATAAGGCAAATGTCAAGATATGAACACCAAAAACTCTTGACAATTAACCATATTTTTGCTATTCTTCTGTGTAAGGCTACTTCTTCCTAAGGAGGGATTCAAATGATAGATGAAGAAAAGTTGCCTTCGAAACCTGGGCCACGTAGAGGTTCAACTGGCGCCAAAAAAATCTCCCAAGCCCACAGCGGACCACACGCACACGACAAAGCTGGCGGATTTGCCAGCAACCCGGAACTTGCCAAGAGAGCTGGTATGAAAGGTGGCCATACCGTCAAAGAGAAATACGGCGCAGATTTTTACCGAGAAATCGGTAAAAGAGGTGGTGACACTGTCAAACGAGAACGCGGATCTGGATTTTATGCAAAAATCGGCCATATGGGAGGCAAAAATCGCGCCGCCAAAGCCGCCGAACGAAAAACACAAAACAATGAGTCGTAATTGGACGTACCACACTTGTATTACCGCGAGGAAAGCAATTTTTCCCCGCGGTTTTTTAATACTTAAGGCTATTGACTTTTTGACCATTTTACTGGTATAATGCAATCTGCAAATACACACCTAGGCGGTAAAACAAATGACGGCAGTAGATGACGAAAAATCTTTAGCAGAGACAGACAATTACAAAAAGGCAAAGGCAATTGCCCTTCTAAAAGCTACTGAATACGTTGAGGATTACGCTTCAACGGAACACATTTTATTAGGACTTTTGGCAATTAGAGGTTGTGCGGCAATAAAAGTGTTACGAAGAATAGGTATTAGTAAAACAGCGGTTTACAAAGATTTGCGGCGCTATATTACTAAAGGCTACAAGCGTCGAAAAGAAGAAGTTGGCTGGACGCCAAGGGCCTTACGTATTTTCTACCTTGCCGAACACGAAGCAGAACAACTCGGCAATAATTACTTAGGCACCGAACATCTCCTGTTATCCCTTATTAGAGAACAAGATGGCCTAGCCGGACGAACATTGACCAGATTAGGTGTTAAGCTCGAAGCTGCCCGCAAGGTAACCACCGTCGCCCAAGGCCACAAACCTATTGACAACCCGAGGTAATCTTACCTCGGGTTTTTATATTGACAATATGGTAAAAATTTAGTATAATTTTTAGGATTTCCTGAAGTTTTATTACAAACAAAGGAGGCACGTTAAAAATGAGAAAGTCCCAGTTTTCTGATGGTGGCATTAAACATGCCACTATCAACGGGCATCGTTTCCATCTACGTCTCAACGATCCAACAGAAGACAACTTCTTATGGATCGATGGGCAACAACCACCTCTAGTACTTGACGAAACAGCTGCTAACTTTATGAGCACCATTATTGAAGCTATGTGGCAATTTCAGCAAGGAGAGGGCAACGAATCAAATCAAGTAATTAGCTATGTAACGAACAAGATGTACGAGAAATATGGCAAGCCTCTTGCTTTTAACAGTAACCGCGTCACTAAAGGACGTATTAAAGCCGACCTCCATCGCCTGTTCGGCACTATCTTTGAAATTGCCGAAGGTAATTGTCCAGTGATAATGGGCCTGGAAAGTAAAGGTATTAATTACGGTCAGTGGCTATCGCCAGCTCGAATGGATCTTGCAGTAACTTATCGTTGCAACCTTAATTGCGGCAAGTGCTACCTTGGCAGCAGTAAAATACCGGAACTTAGTCTTAACCAGTGGAAAAAAGTCTACACTACTCTTTGGAATATAGGTATACCGCAAGTAGTTTTCACCGGCGGAGAGCCAACCCTTAGAGACGATATTGTAGACCTGGTCTACGAAGCAGACGAATTTGTTACCGGCATGGTCACTAATGGTACCAAACTGGTATGCCTTGCTCAAAGACTTAAAGATGCAAGTTTAGACTATGTTCAAATCACTATTGAGAGCCACGATGCAGCAATTCACGATCAAATGACAAGATATCCTGGTTCACATGGTTCCACAACTGACGGGATTCGAGCAGCACTTAAAGCGGGTCTTCAAGTGGTCACTAATACCACTTTAACTAAAGAAAATGCTGCCACTTTTACGGAAACAATAAAATGGCTTAAAAACCTTGGTGTTTCCAATATTGCCTGCAATACACTTATTTGCAGCGGTCGTGGAACAAGTTGTAAAGCAGAAAACGGTCTAAGCGACTATGAGTTAGCCGAGATTCTAGACAGTGCCTGCGATATAGCCGAAACAAACGAGATAAACCTACAATGGTATTCTCCTTCGTGCTACAACAAAGGGCTGGATCCAGTAAAATTCGGTTTCGGGGTAAAAAGTTGCTCAGCGGCTGCTCATAACATGACCATCCAACCAGATGGAAGCATATTACCATGCCAATCGTGGCCTAAAGATGTAGGTAATATCTTAAAAGATGATTGGGAAAAGATTTGGAATCACCCTACTTGTCTTGATCTGCGTAGCCATCGTTTAGCAGATTTGGAATGCAAAACTTGCACCCTCTTTAATGAGTGTGGTGGCGGTTGTCCACTCGATAAGAGCGAGCGCCGGAAGGAGAACTAAAATGAAAAAGGTATTAGTAATTCTGTTGCTTCTCTTTTTGGCAGCTTCAAGCTATGCGGGCGACACTGGTACGTACAATATCGATGATTACCGTATAAATCTTGAACCACAATCTGATGGTAAAGTTTTAATTGATTACTATCAAAAATGGTCTGTTACTGGTGGACACATACCATGGATTACTATCGGTATGCCAAATGACAACTTTGCAATCACCAAGTCGAGCGGCGCTATCTCTAAAATTGCCTCGGCCAATGAAGGTGGTTGGAGCGGAGTTCGCATTGATCTTGATCGAGATTACAAACCAGGTGAAAGTTTTGAGGTCAACTTTTCTACCATTCAAAACAAACTGTTTTACGCGGATGAAAAGAATTACAAACTCGACTTTACACCAGGATGGTACGATCGAGCATTCACAGATCAACTAACTGTCTCGATTCATTTTTTCGCTCAAATTAAGAGCGTTAGAGCAAATCCTGCTCCAAGCTCAATTGACGACGAAACAATGACGTGGCAACGTTCAAAATTGGGAAAAGGAGAGAAGCTCAGTGTTTCAATTTCTTTCCCAAAAAAGACCATAAAAGCTGCGATTCCTGAAGACAACCTTAAAAGTGAAGGACTGCCCGGCTGGGCAATTTTCCTCATTGTTGTCGTGATTATTGTAGTCGTTGTCTTTATCCTCGGCTATCTGTCAAGTGATGGCAGTGACGGCTATTCCGGCGGAGGAATTTTCTTTGGCGGTGCAGGAGGCAGTAGTGGTCGTGGAAGCGGAGGCGGAGGAGGTTTTGGCGGCCGATCTAGTGGATGTGCATGTGCTTGTGTATCTTGCGCCTGTGCCTGTGCTTGTGCTGGTGGTGGAGGAGCAGGATGCAGTCGTAAAACCAAACACTCTTGCCCAATTTGCAAAGAAAAAGGTGGTAAATGAAACTATTTCTGTTTCTCTTGACCCTTCCTTTTCTTCTATGTGGCTGTTCGAGTCAGGAAGAAGGATCATCAATTGACCAGAATGTATCTGTACCAAATAAAGATCCTAGTTTCCCAAGCCTGGGCAGTTACTGGGTAATCGACAAAACAAACACTGTTGCTAATAAAACCATTTATTCAGCCGACGCAATCTGCCAGAAACTTCAAGATGACGGTGTCGCTGAAGTTGTAGTGGTGGTTATCAATGGGGTTAAGCACCCCCAAGACTGGACCACTCATTACGGACGATGGTTAAAATTAGGCAAGAAGGGCAGAAGTACCCAAGGTGGTAATAATGGTATCGTCTGGCTTATTAGACCAGATGCTACAGAAAAGCTCTTCATTTCGGTCGGACGCGGTCTACCCAAATTCACCTCAACTGATTACAGAAGAATAATGGGTAAGGCTATTAATTACATCAACTTCGGTAACCTTGATCAAGGAATCAAAAGCCTTGTTCAAGAAACGGATCGCGAACTGCGTTCCAAATACAGTAAAGGAGCAAAAAAATGACTGATGGTGTAGAGAAAAAAATAATGGGTGGATGCGGAATAGTTGGTGTGTTGTTTGTTCTGTTCTTGATCATTGTGATTGGCTCTTTTATCGGAGTCTGGAACACACTAAACACCAAGTATCAGGATGCCTCCGAAGGCAAATCCCTCTATTCTTCGGCCCTGAACAATTGCACACCGAAGATTGAAGGTGTTTGGACTATCTATTCTCAGTATCTCGACCACGAATCTCAAACATTTCAAAACGTGGCTGAAGCGCGATCGGGATACAAAAAAGCATTTGAAGCTTATATGCAAGCCAAGAAAGAGGGTAAAAACACTGCCGAACTAACAAAGCTTGGTGGTCAGGCTGTTAATGCAGCATTGGCATTCAATGTTCAAATCGAAGCTAACCCTAACCTAAAGGCCGCTGAAGTTGCCCAAAGCAATATCTCGAATATGCAAGAAGCAATCAACGAGATTAAAACAGCTTTGGACGACTGGATTGGAAATATTAAAGGATATAACACTTACCGGGGTTCAGCTTGGCCATCTATTGCTGGTGCCTTTATGAGTAAGTACCCCTCCGAATTACCTTACTACGAAGGACCAGTTAAAGAGCTGGACATAAAAAAGCTCAATCCTCGTAAATAACCAAGAAACAATAAACATGATTTACACCCGTCGTTTTACACGACGGGTTTTTAAGTACCAAAAAACCCCTGCTGCAACAAGTACAAACAGGGGCCTTTTTAAAGAAACTAATGTAAAGTTATCGTTTTGCCCATTGAGGAGCGCGACGAGCACCTTTAAGACCAGGTTTCTTTCGTTCTTTCATTCTTGGATCGCGAGTTAAGAAACCTTCTAATTTGAGGGTTTTCTTGAGTTCTGGTTCCATTTTAATGATTGCTCGGGCAATTCCTAGCCGAATAGCCTCTAATTGACCCATGAGACCGCCACCAGAGACTTTTACAAAGCAATCAAGCTTTTTATCCATATTAGCTTTTTTAATTGGTTCAGTGTAAATACGATTAGGATTAGCAATTTCTTTATCATTAATCGTAAAAGCACCTGTACCAGGAACAACTTTTACTCTAGCAATAGCAGTTTTTCTGCGACCAATCGCTAAAACAAATTTAGCTTTTGATTTTGTCGAAGTTTCTTTAACTTCTTTCTCAGCGCTTTCTTCTGTTTCAACTACTTTTTCTATTTTTTCTTCTTTTTTAGTTGTTTTTTTGGTTACTTTTCCAATTTCAGCCATTTTACTCCCCGTTTCTAATTTCTAAATTCTTAATCCAAATTTGTCTTAATTTATTTTTTGGCAACATTCCCCAAACTGCTCGTTTCAAAACTTCTCCTGGGTTTTTTTGGAAAATATCACCATAAGTAGTAGTTTTTAAGTTTCCAAGGTATCCAGTGTGATGATAATACATCTTCTTTGTTTCTTTATCACCAGTAACTTTTATTTTCGAAGCATTAATAACCAAAACATTATCACCCATTACAAGGTTTGGCCTAAATGATGGTTTATCTTTACCACGAAGAATGACGGCAATTTCTGTCGCAAGACGACCCAATATTTTACCAGAAGCGTCAATTGTCTTGACTACTGGTTTAACTATTGGTTTATTTACTGGTTTTTGCAATTTTTTCTGAACCTTTGGCTGGCTTTTTGGCGCTGGCTTTTGGTTCGCTATTGTCTTTGGCATCTTTTTCCTTTTCTTTTAGTTCTTCCAACTTGCCTTCCTTTAACTTTAAAATCATAAGGGAAGCAGAATCACCTAAACGTTTGCCGATTCTATATGATAAAACATATCCAGAATTTAAATCTTTATATCTTGGTACTAAAACTTCAAAAACTTTTTTAACGGCTTTTTTATCAAAAAGATAAGAAAGCAATTTTCGACGAGCGGCTAAATCATTCTTTCTGGCAATAAAAATCAAATGTTCAACAATCGGCTTTACTTCTTTAGCTTTAGCTTCAGTGGTTTTTATTTCTTCATACAAAACCAAGGAGGTAACTAAATTCCTCAAAAGAGATTTCCGACTATCTTTTTTTCTTGAAAGTGAATTAGCCATTTTTATTTCTTAGCCTTTGTGGTTTTTTTAACTTTTTTTTCTGGGTTTTCTGGGTTTTCTTTCTTTTCGGCTTTAGCAGCTTTCTTTTTAGGTGCGCTTTCAGCAGCTTTAACTTCTGTAACAGCGCAAGCATTTTCAATTAAAGAAAAGTGCTCAACTAAAATTTTTGCTGATTTACCTAAAGCTTTTTCCGGGTCAATCGAACCATCGGTGGTAATTTCCATTACCAATTTATCAAAGTTGGTCATTCCTCCAACACGGGTATTTTCAACTTCATAATGAACTTTTTTAACTGGTGTAAAGATTGAATCAATAGAAATTGTTCCAATAGGAAGTTTTTCTTCTTTTCTTCGTTCTACCGGTACATAACCTCTACCATGAGCAACCGTTACTTCCATTTTCAAAGTACCACCTTTGGCAACGGAGGCAATATAAGCATCTTCGTTAACAATTTTGCAATTAGCATTGTCGGCAAAATCAACGGCGGTTACATCTTTAGGCCCCTTAACCTGCATTTTTAAAACAACGGGTTCTTCAGAAGCCATTTGAAATCTTAACATTTTAAGATTCAAAATGATTTCGACAATATCTTCTTTGACTTTTGGTAAAGTCGCAAATTGATGAGTTGCCCCTTCAATTTTGACTGAAGTAATTGCCGAGCCTTCTAACGAAGAAAGTAAAACCCTTCTTAGGGAATTACCAAGCGTAACACCATAACCTGGTGAAAGTGGCTCGATTTCAAAGATTCCTTTGTTGTCGACTTGCTCAAGAGTTTTGATCTTAAGAAGTTCGATTTCTGGTAATGTATAATTCATATATGCTCCCTTTTTCCGCTAAAAGGCGGATATTTAAGTTTACCTACTATAGAATTCGGTAATTAATTGTTCATCAATGTCTGATTCTATTTCTTCCCGTTCTGGCATTTTTGCAACTTCAGCCTTTAAAGCTTTTTCATCTAATTTTAGCCATTTAGGAATAACGGCTTTTTGCGGGTTTATGCTTGCTTTATCTTTTGGTGAAATAGTATCTGCTGGTTTTAATATAATTGAAGGAATATTAGCAATTTTATCGTTTAACTTAATTTTTCTGTGCAACACTAACTGTCTTGCTTGTGCACGTGAGACTGCCCAACCTAAACGGTAAACAACATTATCCATTCTTAATTCTAAAAGTTTCAACATTTCTGAGCCAGTCGCGGTTTTTGACCTGCTAGCAACTTTAAAGTTTCGAGCAAAGCTTTTCTCGCGCAAACCATATTCTACCTTAGCTTTTTGTTTTTCTAAAAGTTGAAGACCATACTCAGTTTTGCGAGGAGCTCTTGCTTTTGCGCCTTTACTACCTGGAGCATAATTGCGACGGGTAAGAGCACATTTTGGTGAAAGACAACGCTCACCTTTCAAAAACAATTTTGTACCAAATTTTCTACATTGTCGGCATTGATTATTATCCATTAGACTCTCCTAGCTTTCTTTTGGCGAGTGCCATTATGAGGAACTGGTGTAACATCTTTAATTTGGGTAATTTTGATTCCTTGACCACCTAAAGCGCGTGCAGCGGCCTCTCGGCCTGAACCAACACCAGAAATTCTTACTTGAGCTTCTTCAATTTCGTAAGATTTAGCCTTGTCTAAAGCATTTCTAACAGCTGTTTGGGCGGCAAAAGGAGTGGTTTTTTTAGTTCCCCTAAAACCAGACGAACCAGCAGTTGACCAAGACAAAACATTACCATTACTATCCGTAATTGTAATAATTGAATTATTAAAAGAAGACTGGATATAAATTATCGCTTTTTGAACCTTACGGATAGTTTTCTTTTTTTTGATTTGTTTAGCCATTTTCCCTTAAGCTCCTCAATGTAAACTTAAATTAATTATTTTTACGTTTTTTCAGCTGATTTTTTACGGCCTGAACCAACAGTCATCTTTTTACCTCTTTTGGTTCTGGCATTTGTTTTGGTTCTTTGTCCCCTAACTGGCAAATTTTTCATATGCCTTGTGCCACGGAAACTGCTAATTTCTTGAAGACGCTTAATATTTGACTGAATTTCCATTTTCAAATCGCCTTCAACTTTATAATTCTTACTGATAATTTCTCGAATTCTTTCCAATTCTTGAGCTGTCAAATCGGCAGTTTTAGTGCCAGCCTTAACATTGGCTTGTTTAACAATCTTTTTCGACAAAGGTAAACCAATCCCTTTAATATAAGGTAGTGAATATTCAATATGTTTATTGTCTGGGACATTGACTCCAGCAATTCTGGCCATTATTTACTCCTTAACCTTGTCTTTGTTTATGTTTCGGGTTATCGCAGATAACCCTAATTACGCCTTTTCGGCGAATAACTTTACATTTTTGACAAATTTTTTTAACAGATGGTCTAACTTTCATAATATATCCTATTTATATAAAAACGAAAATAAAAAGCTTTAAATCACTTTTTTCTTATTTCTATTTTCTTTTTTCTACAGTCGTCTGGTAATTCTACCTTTTGTAAGATCGTAAGGTGAAACCTCAACCTGTACCTTGTCTCCTGGCAAAATTTTAATGTAATGCATTCTAATTTTGCCGGAAATGTGAGCAAAAATTGTTTCGCCATTTTCTAAAGTAACATTAAAAGTAGCGTTTGGCAGCGCCTCGGTAACTGTACCCTCTAAAACAATTTTTTCTTTATCCATTAACAACTTCTACACAATTGATACTACAAATTATTAGTAGTAATATGACTCTTTTAATTTAACATATATCTTTTATTTTGTCAATATCTCAGCGCCAGTTTTGCCAATGGCGATCGTATGTTCAAAATGAGCTGAAAGCGAGCCATCACGAGTTACAACTGTCCAACCATCATCTAAAACATTAACATGCCAATCACCGGCAGAAACCATTGGTTCAATTGCTAAAGTCATCCCCTCTTTTAATATCGGCCCAGTACCTGGTTTTCCATAATTAGGAATTGGTGGGTCTTCCTGTAAATTACGACCAACTCCATGTCCGACTAAGTCCCTAATAACTCCGAAACCTTCTTTTTCAACTGTTTTTTGAATAACTGAAGAAATATCTCCAAGAAAAACACCTTCTTTGCACATTTTTATAGCTTTTTCTAAAGATTGACGAGTAATTTCTAATAATTTTTTTGACTGTACAGAAGCCTCACCAACAATTGTTGTCAAAGCGGTATCGGTATGAAATCCTTGATAATAAACACCAATATCTAGCCCAACAACATCACCATTTTTCAAAACTCTACTTCCCGGAATACCGTGAACAACCTCATCATTCACAGAGACACAAACCGAATTAGGATAATTAGCAAAACCTTTAAAAGAAGGCTTGGCGCCTGCTTCTAAAATTAAAGTTTCACCAAGCTTATCTAGCTCATTTGTCGTTACGCCCTCTTTGGTAGAACTTTCCAAAGTTTTTAAAATACGACTGGCAATTTTCCCTCCCAGCCGCATTTTGGCAATTTCTTGCTCTGTTTTTAGTTCAATCTTCATTTCAAAATCTCTTTTAGTTTTTCGCTAATTTCTTTGCTAACTTCATCAATTGACGGGTTGCCATTAATATTTACCAATGTTCCATGAGTTTTATAAAACTCCACTAATGGCTTGGTTTGTTGCTCGTAGACTTCAATTCTTTTACTTATTACTCCGGAACTATCTTCTTGTCTTTGGATTAACTTTCCACCACATTCATTACATTCTTTGATGCCATTTTCTTCTGGACGAAAGAAAACTTTATCACATTTCGAGCAAACTCGACGGGTTTCCATTCTTTCAATTAGCAAACCCGCAGAAACCTCGATATTTAAAACGATCAAGTTTTCCGGGATAACTTTTAAAATTTTTTCTAAATTTTCTGCCTGCCTAATAGTCCTCGGGTAACCATCAAACATAATTCCTTTTGAAAGACCAATTTCTTTAACTTTTTTCACAACAAAATCGTCAACTAAATCATTGGAGATTAACTCACCTTTCCCACGATCCCAAACAGCTTGAAATTTTTGACCAATTTCGCTACCACTTTCAGCTTCTTGTCGCAGTAAATCACCTGTGCCAAAAAAGAAAAAACCAAATTCTTCTTCTATCATTCTTGCCTGCGTGCCTTTACCTGAACCAGGAGGCCCTAAAATAATCAAATGTTTTAATGTTTGCATAAGTTTATTGTAGACTAAAATATACTCTAACTTCAAGTAAATTTTTTCTATATGTTAATACATAAAGTTTATTTAGACCGGTTTGATTGAATCAATTGCCCAGATGCCTTTTTCACCTTTAGTAATTGGTTGAGTAAGCTTAATAAGATAATTTTTACCTTCACGAGTTGCTTGAACTTGAGCCGTGCCACTATCACCAGACTTTAAAGTAAAAGTATCGGTAACTTTTAAACCATAACAGCTAGGAGCATCTGATCTGGCAGTTTCTACTGGATCAAGACGAAATTGATACTTACCCGCATCGGCATCTTTTTGAATAGTTGTTGCTAAAGTATTATCCGTTACAAAACTTACTTGGCCACCTTTAGGGATAATTAAAACTTTACCAGCTTGAATTTTGTCAGCATCAGACATACCATTGGCCTCGGCGATATCTTGCCAATTAGCCCCTTGAGATTGAGCAACAACAAAAAGCGTTTCACCTTTTTGAACAGTATAAGTATCCGCCGGTTTGGAGGGCTTTTCTGTTGAAGCGGCGGCTTTAGTCACAAGCGACGAAGAAGCTGATATTGGCGTAGAAGATACATCGCTTCCACCATCAATGAAAGCTGAGGAAGTTGCCTCTGGTGAAGCATTTTTAGAACCACCCATTTTATAAGTCTTAGCAGCAAAAAAAGAAGTACTACCAGCTAAAATAACTAGCAGGATTAATAAAAAGAAAAAAACCGCCCGTGTTTTTTTGTTCATATGACAAATCCTACGGTAGCCAACCCAAAACCTGATTACCTTTTTGGACTGGTATGGCTTTATCGGATAAATTTTTAATATAAATTTGACCAGTGACTGAATCATCAATATTGCCTTGATATTGGCCAATTAAGTACCCCAGCCAAGAAGAACTATCAAGAAAAACAAAATTAGCTACCCCACCCGAATAATCAGTCACTTTTTCTAAATTTTTACCATTTAAATTAATAATTTCAATCATTCCTTCTTTGGTGTTATCTAAACTACGAACGCTTAAGATCAGTTTGTCGCCCGACCAAGATACTGAATCAATAATTTGATTTTCGAAACTCTTGACTTCTTCCACCTCGGTAGAGTCAACGTTAACAACACTTAATTTAGAGTTAACCCCAGAATTTTGGACAAAGGCAATTTTTGTTGAATCCTTATTCCACGCCGGCAGCCTAATTTCCGAATCATTTCTGGTTAGTTCTCGTAAATTTAAACCATCACGATTTTCTAGATATAAGGTATAGCCATAACTTTCTTCTATATTAGAAAACTTTGTGTAAACAATTTTTTGACCATCTTGCGATACCGCCCAAGAAAGCGGAACAGTAAAAGTTTTTCGCAAAACATTTTCTTTAGCCGTCACAAGATCTATTGATACTAATTTACCGGAAAGAGAACTTCCTTCAGCCGAAGTGATGACAAAAATTTCTTTTGAGTACGGTGCTAAATTTGATACTTTAATAAATTTTTCTGCTTCGTCAGCATCGGTAAAAAGCTTTTTACTTTCTTTTTGAACATCTACTTGCCAAATTTCTCGAGCAGCCCCTTTTGTTGTGTAAATAAGTTTACCCTCAAAATTCTCACCATTCGAAGGTGAGTTTTTAAATTGAGGGAGTTTTTCCAAAGAATGGCCCGTGGAAGGCTGGAGGTAAGTTTTATTAAAATACCAAGCCAGCCCTCCGATGATTATTAAAACCAAAATAACCGTAATTGTTTTTTGAGCCATTTTGTTTCAAATATATTTTACTCTATTGGTGACGTTACTGGTGAAACAGTCGGTGTCACAGTTGGCGTTGTCGTTGGTGATGTCGTCGCCACTGGCGATGTTGTTGGCGATGTCGTCGCTGTAGGTGAGACACTTGTGCTTGCCTTTGGCGTTGGCGACTTAGACGACTTAGCCGTTGGTGTGACTGTTGGTGACGCGGTTGTTGTGACCGATGACTTCTGGTAGTACTTAGTGTAGTAATAATAACCACCAGCTGCCAAAATGACAACTACCAAAATGATCAAAAGCCATTTTAGCGAACCACTACCTTGTTGCGGCGCACCTGTTGGTACAGATGAACCGGCTTGCGGTTGATCCATAAAACCTCCTTTTGGGTTAACTTATATTATTTCATTCTATCCTATTATAATATAAACTTTTTTGATATCCAAATGAAATATGCCTCTATCCCTAGTATAACTTATATTCAGACATTATCAACTAGGTTTAAAGCTACTTACTTTAGTAATTCTCGTACTCCCGCATTAATAACTGTGCCTGTAATTGCCTCATTGTTTCAATTATATCTTGCTGACGCAAGATTCGGAAATTGAAACAACACTCTTGAAACTGTTTAAACTTTAATAATTTTCGTATTCTCTCATTAGCAACTGTGCCTGTAATTGCCTCATTGTTTCAATTATAACAGACACCATAATTAAAACACCAGTCCCACCAATTGCTAAAGTATTGATTTTAGTCGCTGCCTGAACAATAAACGGCAAAACCGCGATTAAACCAAGGAAAACTGCTCCTGTTAAGTTTATTCTGGAAATAACTCGGCCAATAAAACTAGCCGTTTCTTTACCTGGCCTGACGCCCGGAATAAAACCACCTTGCTTCTGAAGATTTTCCGCAATTTGGTCTGGCTTTAAAACCATACCGGTATAGAAAAAAGTAAAGAATAAAACCAAAACAAAATAAACAATCCCGTAGTACAAATTATTATTCAAAACATTTGAAACCCATGTCGCTGCCGTTGCTAACCAATCAGAGCGAGCTTGAGCTAAGTATTTTGCTATAACACCCGGAAAAACCATAATTGACATGGCAAAGATAATTGGAATTACCCCGGCTGTATTTACCCTAATAGGTAGATGAGTATCAACTCCACCATAATTTGACGTTCCCCTAGCCCGCCTGGCATAAGAAACCGGTAATTGTCTTTGGCCTTCGTTGGCATAAATTATTAGAATAATTACCCCAATAAAAATTAAACCAAAGATAATTAAACTAACTATTTTTGTTGCATCTAAAACTGATAAAGTGTTGCGAATTGTTGCCGGAATACCAGCGACAATTCCTAAAGCAATAATCAAAGAAACACCATTACCAATACCGTTTTCAGAAATAAGCTCACCAATCCACATTAAAAGAATTGAGCCAGCGGTAATAGAAATAAGCATTGTTATTAATTGAAGCGTATCCCAAGAAACAACAAGACCTTGGCTTTTTAGAATCATTAACATAGCATATGACTGAACAAGGCCAAGTGGAACTGCTAAAATTCTTGTCCAATAATTAATTTTTTGTTGCCCAGACTCACCTTCTTTTTGAAGATCTTCAAGAGAAGGAATAACCATTGTTAGAAGCTGAACAATAATTGAGGACGTAATATAAGGACCTACACCCATCATAATAATTGAAAAGTTTGACATCGCTCCACCAGAAAACATATTCAAAAGTCCAAAAATCTGATTACGGCTAAAAAAACTTCGTAGTGCTTCTGGGTCAACACCCGGTAAAGGAACATGGGCTAAAATTCGAGCAAGAAAAAGAAGGGCAACAGCATACAAAATCCGTTTCCTTAAATCTGGTAATGTAAAAATTTGCTTAGCGGTTTGAATAAAACGCATCTTAAAATCATTTTAACACTTAAGACATATTCGTCAACATTCCTATTGATTAAAATGGTATTTTTTACTATAATTAGCGTATCATCAATCACATTTCGGAGGTGAAGTAAATTGACAAACGAAGAAAAACAGCTCAAGGAAAAAAAACGACGTTTTCTTTTAAGAAGTGTTGTGCTGTCTCTTTTGCCCATGTGGACACAACCCAGGGCGCAACCTCTCAGTGATCTTGAAAAATACAAAATCAGTCTTCATGAAGCTTTGTACGTAATAGAAGTGCTTATTCACCACGGATTAGTTAAAGAAGAAATCAGGTGGCAAAATAGAAAAATCAAAACAACAGAAATCCTCAAACACCCTCAGCAATTTCGTGAAGCGATTGTTCTTACCTCTACAGGAGATGAAACAAACCGAGAAATTAACATTCAATCACTGTTTAAACTTTGGGACGAAGTACAATGAGAAAACGGTCACTCCCTCGTTGGAGCCCACATTTACTCGCTATCGCTCGATGTTCACGCCGTCTTTGGCTCTATTGGCCACCAAACCACTTGAGCCCTCCGCCATCTCCTTTCGAACTTCTTGGCAACGCTATCCATTCAAATATTGTCTTAGCCGCAAAACAAGAGAAGCCACTTTCAGAAATAATCTCGGATTTTCTTAAACCTTGGCTAAATCGAGACGATATTGATCCACTTGAACGAAGCAGGCTCGCTAATTACGGCCAAAATGCCATGCAAAACTTCTACCAGCGATATTTTGACAAACAAGAGCTTATTAATACTATCTCTCTTGAAAAAGATGTAGCCACTTGTTTTTCTTGGGACGGCCAACTAGCTCTGAATTGGCAATCTAAAAGGCCTCCAGGTTATCAACTTTTTGGTAGAGTAGATGAAATTCACCGCTTAGAAAAAACCCTAGTGATTCGCGACTTTAAACTGAAGGTTTCAAAACTAATTAACGAAGAAACAGATTTTTCCCAAAAACTACAATTGGGTATTTATCGCTCTTGTCTTGAACCTCACCTTGAAAAATATAATTGCGAAGAAATTGTTTGCGAGATTTTTGATCTAACAAACAATCGAATTATTCCAATTGAACCTTTTTCAACAGGTGAAATACACGCCATTGTTAAAAAAACACGATTTAGAATTAAAGGGCGCAGCCAAAGTCGTAACTTAGAGCTTTGCCCCACTTGCCCCTATAAACAGGTTTGCTCAGATCCTTACCATTCACCGCCAGAATGGATCAAAACTAAGGAAGCTCCAAGTCAATTAGGGCTCTCCTTTACCACATAGACAACCTCACCCAAGAAAAAGGTGAGGTTTTTTTATTTAAATTTGGTATAATCAAAACAGTATGAGACAAAATAAACAAAAAATAACTTTAAAAGGTTTTACTATAGTTGAGCTTTTAATAGTTGTCGCTATTATTGGTATTTTGGCAGGATCTGTGATTATTAGCACTACCGACTCTAGATCAAAAGGAAAATATACTAAAGTAGCCGCCGAAATGGAATCTGTCGCCAAAGCTGCCAATTTATATGCTTCTGAACATAACGACACTTACCCTACTGATGCTGGAGCAGGCTCTGCCCCAAACGGTCTTATTCCTCAATATCTCTCGCATTGGCCAACTTCACCTTGTGACCCCGCTCAAATTCAATACGACTGGGAAAATTGGCAAGCTCGTCATGCTGATACGTGGACACCGGTCGTTCGTATCAGTTTAAGACGTATTTAATTAGCTAATGGCGCACCTGACGACACAACAATTTATTATAAATGCATTGAAGCAGGTAAAAATGGCCGATGCGACTGTAATGACCCAGCCTCCTGGACAATTGACCAACCAGACCCAGGCACTTTTTGTAAGGCCTATTACCCAATCGACGATGTAACCGATATGTCACTAAGTTGCGATGATCTTTTAGATACCACCCTATTTCCACCAGTCGCAACAAATCCAGCGCCATATTAAACTTAAAAAAATTGAACAGTAAAAGGAGGTTGTGTGAGCAAGACCACAAAAGTACTAATTATTACTATCGCCTTTCTAGTTTTGATTATTGGCGGTTTTTTTATTTATCAAAAATACTTTAAATCTAATAATTCTTCTGGTACTTCTGTTATACCCACTAATAACGCCAATAAAACCGTTTCTATCCCTGACACCGTCTTGTCTAATAAATTTGGTTTTCTTTCCGGCGGACCAGAGTCATATTCACAAATTAAAGACTATGGCGCTACTTGGGTTCGACCTCACCCCGGACCATTTCTTTGGGACGCTATGCAACAAAATATCACTTCAGATGTTTCCTTTGAAAATAGTGATGATATAGTAAAAACTGCTCAAGAAAACCAACTTGGAACTCTCGCGACTCTTTGGCCATTCGCCGAATGGGACCAAAAAGATCAAACCAATTCCAGTAACTGCGCTGTTTCGGAAAATGATGAATTTTTACCGAAAAATGATCAAAAAGGTCGTGGAGATTATTTACCAGCTCATCGCTGCGCACCTTTTGATTGGAATAAGTACTATGAATGGTTAAGAAAAACAGTTGAAAGATACGATGGCGACGGTATTTCTGACATGCCGGGTTTAAAAATACCTATCAAATACTGGGAAATTATGAATGAACCGGATTTACAAGACAACCTGGACGGTAGATTAACGTTTTGGCGCGACACCCCAGAACAATACGCCAAGTTATTGATCGAATCCTACAAAATAATTAAGCAAGCCGACCCAGATGCTCAAATTTTAATTGCCGGAGCGGCGGGTGGCAATCAAACATTCCTCGACTTTTACCGTAAAGTTTTTGCCGATAAAGAAGCTTTAACTTCCTTTGATTTAGGTAATATCCATTGTATTTCTAACGATGAAAATAACGATTTCAATGTCTCAACTTACAAAAAAATGCTTTCCGAGTTTGGTATTAATAAAGATGTTTGGGTAACAGAAGCAGAAAACATGAAAGGCAAAAACTTACAAGAAAATTTCGAACTAACAAAAAAGAGCACCGAGGGAGCAATCTTGGCTGGTGCTAAAAGAATTTTCTATACTCGTTACGACTTTGCCGACACCCGCAAAGACATGTCGGAAAAAAACGAGCCAACTAATGAACAAATAAAAGAAAACCAAAATCTATATAAAAGCATTACTAAAGAATTTAAATAAACTACCCTCTTTTTTACTTATTGACAATTAGTCGCTTTTAGTGTAAAATATACCATAGACTGATAAGCTTTTTCGTTATCGTCGAAATCCAAACAGGAGGCAGTTTAGACAATGGACGGAAGAAAACTAAAGGGGTTTGCTAGAATGGATCCAGAAAAGCAGAAGGAGATCGCCCGAAAGGGTGGCCGTGCCGCTCACGCGTACGGAGGAGCGCACGAATTCACTTCAGAAGAAGCCAGGATCGCTGGCAGACGCGGTGGGCTCGCCTCTCACGGCGGTGGCCGAAAGAAAGCTATCACCTAACCATTTCCCTACCCTCACGACAACCCGTTGACAAGTTCAACGGGTTTTTAAAAACTTAATTTTAATCAAAGAATATGGTAAGATTAATATATGAAAATTTTCGTTAAGGCAAAACCTTTGGCAAGGGAGAACTGTATTGAAAAAATTGACGAAAACCATTTCACAGTCTTCGTAACCGATGCGCCAATTAAAAACCGAGCTAATTTGGCAATTATAAAATTACTAGCTAAATATTTCAATGTTGCGCCTACTTGTGTAACAATTATTTCCGGCAGGACTTCAAGACAAAAAGTGATTGAAATACAACAAATTTAAAAAATAGAAATAGAAGAAAGGGGACACGATGGAAGAAAAAAACAATTCAAAAAAAATTCTTTGGATAATTTTAGCCATTTTAATCCTAACCGGATTATCTATTGGTGGTTATTTTATCTATAAAAAACAAGTCAACGTAACCGAAAAAGCTTCGCTTTCCCCTTCTCCAGACTCAAGCAGTTCTTCTGCACCTAAAGTTTCTAGTAAAAATAATCCAAATGGCCCATATTACCATCAAATTTATTCAGCAACTTCAGCTGATGGATTAACTTGGACAAAACAAAACAAAATGCTTTTTGACCATGCTTCCGTTCCAGGAGCTGTTATAAAAAATGATAAAATTTATCTCTATTTCGTTGATGCCTCAGGCGATGAAGACCAACTTTCGGTTGTTATGAGCACTGACAATGGCAAAACTTTTAGCGAGAAACAAAAAGTGAAAGTTCAAGATACACCAACTTATTCTGTTATTGACCCTCACCCACAACTAATAGACGGCAAAATTCGTCTTTATTATTTTAGCAACCCAATGAGTCCTAATGGCATAGAAGCCAAAACTTTTAAAATGTATTCAGCTACTTCTAATGACGGTGTTAATTTCGATGATCCTAAAGTTGCTTTTGAGTCTTCGGAAATTATTACTGATCCTGACGTTTTCCAAACTGACACAGATTGGCGAATGTTTATTTCCAAAGGACAAAAACTTGTTTTGTCTATTTCTACTGATGGTGGCATTACTTTTAGAGAAGATGAAAATTTTTCATGGAATAAAGGTGGTGTTTGCGACACAATTAAAATGGGGGAAGATTACCGAACCTATTTTTGCGGTCAAGGTGGTATTAGTAGCGCCTTAGGCGCAGAATCTGGCAAACTTTTAGTTGAAGAAAGTACAAGAATTGAAAGTGATAAGGATCAAATTATTTGTGACCCATCGGTTATAAAACTTCAAGATGGCACATATTTAATGTTCTATAAAGTTAATAAACCAAATCAACAAAGTAATCCATCTTAATAATTATGAATAAAGAATTAGAGCTAATTTTAAAAAAACCTTTTTTTGTGATTGCCGGTCCTTGCGCGATTGAAAGCAAAAAACAATTAGAACAAACGGCTGAAAAAATAATTTCTCATACCGACATTTTACGCGGCGGAGCTTTTAAGCCTCGAACTTTTCCAGGATCTTTTGAAGGACTAGGTGAAGAAGGTTTAAAAATCTTAAAAGAAATAGGAGAAAAATTTCAAATACCTACCATTACCGAGGTTATGGATACTCGCGATATTGAACTTGTTGCAAAATACACTGATATTTTGCAAATCGGTGCTCGTAATATGCAAAATTATCCTCTATTAAAAGAAGCTGGAAAACTCAAAAAACCAATTCTATTAAAAAGAGGACTGGGAGCGAAAATCAAAGAATGGTTAGCTGCCGCCGAATATATTAAAAAAGAAGGAAATTTACAAATAATACTTTGCGAAAGAGGTATTAGAACTTTTGAAAACGAAACTCGTTTTACCTTAGATTTTGCTGGAGCAATTTTAGCTAAACAAATATCTAATCTGCCAGTGATTATCGATCCATCACATGCTACCGGTAAAAAAGAACTTATAAAACCTTTGGTATTAGCAAGTAAGGCTGCTGGTCTTTCTGGAGTAATGATTGAGGCTCATATCAAGCCAAAAGAGGCTCTTTGTGATGCTGATCAAGCCTTAACACCAGAAGAATTCAACGAGATTTTTAGCTAACAAAAACCCGGCCATAAGACCGGGATTGAATTTACTTAAAAATTATTTAATTTTTAGATGTTCGGGATCTATAACACAATATCCCTTTAATTTAACTTTCCCATCTTCTCGTGGGACAATTTTGACCTGTTCATCATGAGAAGTACGCAGTTCCTTAAGCTCTTGGCAATCAATATAATCACAAGTTTTGCTACCAACAAAAGCATCGTCGTCCTTAATAAAACTAAGAAGTTTTTTGGTTTTCACTCGGTAAACTGTGCAGGAAGTTCCGTACTCATGATGCAAAAAATAAACCCACTTGCCATCGCGAGAAAATGTTGGATTGTGGTCGTAGTTACCACTGCTAGTTTGTAAAAGAAGTTTGGGTTTACCTACAACAGGCACAAAATAAATCCCAATATGATAGATTCCTACCAAAATTCCACTCGAGTCAGGAAGCCAAGAAAAAGCGCTATTATACTCATTAAGAGAATTTACCACTGTTCCATTTCGAGTAATTTCTATTCTGGGATTGTTCCAAGACCCAAGGGCCTCAGCGACATACTTACCATTTGGTGATTTTTTACCACCACAACCAGTAAGAAAAACAGCAAGAAGCACAAACAAAACACAGCCCATCAACCTTTTCATCTTCTTCTCCTTTTGCCAACATTCGCTAGAAATTGAAATCAACACTATTAAATTATTAATGTCCTCAAATCGCCTAAAGTATAATCTGTTTTTTACAAAAAATCAAGACCTAAAACTAAGTTTTGTCTTTAAGGTTAAAAGAGTCCTAATAATTACTGTCCTAGAAATTTGAAGGCTTCGTAGACTAAAAAGGCCGGCCAAACAATTGCTTTAAGAAGTCCGAGCAATCCAAGCCAAAACGTTGCTGCTTGACCAATGTAGTAAACAGCTGCGCCAATGAAACCTAAACCGTAGATAGCCCCCGACCCACCTTGGTGAAAATTTTTCATTTTTACTCCTTGTTTACTTTTATTTCTATATCTATATTAACAAATTTTTTAGGATAAAAAAACGACGGGTAAAAACCCGTCGTTGAGATCGAAAAACAATGTAAATTTATCGCCTGCGCTGGCGGTTGTTACGGTTCTCCTTACGGTCATCGCGATCGTGATTACGATTTTGATCACGAGAAATCACTATCACTGGCCAATTGACACGAACTGAATCTTTGTTATATCGAGGGTTCGAACATCTGTCATCTGACCGTTGGTCATTGTTCCATCGACGAGGAGGTTCTACTCGATCGCGCTCATGCTGGCGCTCGTGTTCATGTCTTTGGCGAGCCAATTCGCGCTCGCGATTTCGCTGACGTTCAAGCTCAAGTTGACGCTCTCGATTTAAACGCTCAATTTCTGCCCGACGACAAGCATCTTCTCTCCTTAATCGCTCTTGCTCATAGTAATCATGGTCAAATCGCCTATCGCGATCACATGATGGCCTGTAATCATAATCTCTATCGCGATTACACCGCTGATCACGATAACGGTAATCCTCGCGATTATTGTCTTTATCTCGTAGGTTTATTTCCGCAAGAACTGTACCCACGACACCAACGGTTTTGGCCGTGTCATTGTCCTTAATAAGGCCATAAGCAAGAACGCCCAGAGCTAAGTTACGCGTGTTTCGACGGCCTTCTTTACTAGCCGTTGCAGCAGTCAGACTCATGCAAAAAAGCAAAACAACCAGTAAAACAGAACTAAGCTTTTTCATTTCGTTCACCCCTTATTGTTAATGTCCTTGAAGCGAGATAACCGCTCGAAGATGGCTTAATTATGCACCAAACATTAAATAATATCAATACTAAAACACTAGATATGTAAAATATCTAGTGTTTTTTTTAGATCCTAATAAAAAAATTTAATTATCTGTCGTGTTTTTCAACAAATTTTTTGATTTCTTCAATATTTTCTAAAACCAATTTTGCTTTTTTGACACCAAACTGAAAAGGAAACTTATCCTCTTCATCGTTTTTAATAACAATCATTGGGTTACCCTTAAATTCTGACTCGGATACAATTGACATAATCGGTTTCTCCTCTAGTTTCTTAATACATTAAATCTATTTTACCAAAAATAGTTTTTAAATTATAGTCCTTTTGATTTTAAAAAAAATCCCTAGATTACTCCAGGGATTAATTAAAACTAGCTTTGTTAATGACTAGTCTTCAGATTCGTTATAGCTTTGCTGCATAGCCTTGTTATGCGCACGAATACATTCGTTGCGCTGATCTTCGGGAAGTAGATCCCAATTACAGTCGGCAGCTCTAAAAGCCTTTGCTGTACTTTCGGATATAGTCCCCCAGAAAGTCTTACCATAACCTTCTGGCCTTACACCGGGAATTGGCGTTGCCATCATAACCACCTCCTCTTTTTAGCCAGTTATTTATTCGTGATTAAACATAAGCGCAGCTATGTATTTTTCCAGGACTCTCACGATCTCTTCAAATTCTTTTGTTTCAGGAAATCGTCGAACATTAGACAGTTGCCTATCACGTCTTTCCTTAACTCTTAAGATTTCCTTTTCCCTATTATCAATACCTTCTTCCATCATTTATAGCTTCTTTTTGAAGTTGTAAATAATGGCAAGATTGGCTTACCAAGTTTTTTAAGTGATTCACTGTGGAGATTAAAATCTTCCACAACATCTTCAAATGCAAAACCATCTTTCATTCTTTGGCTAAATTTCAAAAAAATTAATAGCTCATACAAAGCCGTAAAATCTTTGGGAAAGTCATAATCGTAACCTGCTTGACGCGGTGAGCTACAATCATTACAAGGTGGGTCTTGACTTCCATAATAACTGGAAAATCTAAATATTCCTTTAATCCCTAGGAGCGAGTTATTATCATTTAGCTCAGTGACGACATATTCACTTACAGGGGTCTGGCCAGCAACAACTAAATCATATCCTACCGGACCATTAATAATATATTTGGCTACTTGTTCACCACAGCCAAAAAGAAAATCAACTGTTGGACCACCATCAGGTACAAAATCCTTATACCCATGAAAACCTAAATCGATTATTTCCACCAAATTACCATCAAAATTATCAACCACATGACCTATTCGCCCTTCATTTTCCACCATAAGGTTTAGACCCTTCCATTTTGACGGAACCGGTACTTCGCCAGCAGCAACATACAAAAACAAGGTTTTCATTATTTTCCCTCCGCATTGTTCATGTTCGTCTATTACCAACAGAATGTGCCTATAATATACCACATAACAGGTATAAAATCAAGAGTTAGGGCTAAACCAAAAAATACACCTCAAAGATGTATTTTTTGTAATTCATTAAATTAAGATTTAATTATTTTTTAAGTACCGGTTTAGCCTTAACTGATTTGGGTTTAGTTTCTTTAACTACTGCTGTAGACTGTTTTTGAGCTGGTACTGCTGGCTTAGTTGGAGTCGCTTCTTTGGTTTTTTCAAACTCAGCTTGAAGCCTTTTGTTAAAAATTACGTCGCGAAATTTAAGCTTTTTTTGAAACTTGGAACCTAAAATTTTAACCGGTAGGTTCTTGTTTAAAATCAACTTTTTCTCAATCAAGGTCTTGTAATTAACAGTTTCGCCATCTTTAAAGTAATTCTCAATTTTTTCAATATTAATTACTTGAGGTTTAATTCTTCTTGATTTAAAACCCTTGTTTTTTGGCAATCTTTGAATTAAAGGAGTCTGTCCTCCCTCAAAACTTCGGGGAATATTGTAACCTGAACGAGATTTTTGACCTTTAGTTCCGCGACCGGCAGTTTTTCCTTTACCAGAAGCTATACCTCTTCCGACGCGTTTACCAGGTTTTATATTTTTAACAGAAGTTAATTTATTAAGCATTTTTTTCCTTTGTCAATTGTTTAAAAGCTTCAATCGTTGCCTTAGAATTATTAATCTTATTAGCAGTTCCTAAAATTTTACCAACAATATTTTTAATTCCCGCTAAATCACAAATGGCTCTAATTGTTCCACCAGCAACAATTGATGTTCCCTTACGCGCTGGTTTCAATAAAATATGAGCCGAACCTAAACGGAATTCAATTTCATGAGGAATTGTCTCGTGAACAATTGGTGCATCGATTAAATTCTTTCTGGCAATACGTGTACCTTTTTCAACAGCATCAACAACTTCAGCCGCTTTACCAACACCAATACCAACTTTACCAGCACGATTACCTAAAATCACTAAGGCACGAAAACGAATTCGCTTGCCACCTTTAACCGTTCTGGAAATTCTATCAACTTGCAAAACATTTTTATCAAATCCGTCATTTGCTTCTTCTCTTGGATTTCGACGATCAAATCTATTTCGTCTGTCATTAGAAGCATTATTAGGAGCTTGAACTGCCTTTTCTGGGGTTGCTTGAGCTTGGATTTTTTCTTCTTTATTCAAATTATTTTTTTCTTCGTTCACTTAAAACTCCAATCCGTTCTTTCTTAAATCTTCGGCAACGGCTTTAACTTTACCGTGATACTTATAACCAGCTCTGTCAAAGACGACTTTTTTTATCTTTTTTTCATTCAAATTTTTAACGAAATTTTTAACGAAATCATTATCTGAAGAATTTCCCGCTGCTAACGTTTGACCTTTTGTGTCGTCAATTGCTTGAATATACAAAAACTTGTTAGAACGAAAAACTACCACTCTTGGAGTTGTTTCGTCCCCGGAAATTTTTGCTCTGATTCGTCTTTTTCTTGCTAAATTTATCATCTTAATCCTTTATTTCGCCCCACCGATAGCTGCTTTAGCAGCTTTACCCGGTTTCCGACGAGGGATTTCATCAACGTATTTAATACCCTTACCTTTATATGGTTCAACTGGCTTAATAGCCCTAATTTCGGCAGCTACTTGACCGACTTTTTGTCGATCAATTCCAGAAACAGAAATAACATTTTTTTCAACTTTAACTTCAATACCTTCTCGAATGGGATATTCAACTTGATGCGAAAAACCAACATTTAAAATTAATTTATCACCTTGGACTTCTGCTCTAAAACCAACACCTTTAAAATCAAGTTTTTTCGTAAAACCAACCGACACCCCTTCAACCATATTGGCAATTAATTTTCTAAAAAGTCCGTGAAAAGCTTTTGCGTGACGATCATTACCAGATCTTGAGACTTGAAGTAAACCTTCTTCTTGCTTAAAACTTATCCTTGAAGGTAATTCTAAGCTAAGCTCGCCCTTAGGGCCAGTTACCTTTAAAATTCTGTCTTCCTTAACAAGTTTTACGCTATCTGGAATATTGATTTGTCTTTGACCTATTTTTGACATTTTTACCTTACCTCTGCTACTAATTCCCCACCTAAACCTTTTTTACGAGCCTCTTCGCCATCCAAAACACCTTTGGAAGTTGAGATAATAACCATCGCTCGAGGTCTTTTTGGCCGAGGAATGTTTACGGAAGTCGTATAGACTCTTCTACCAGGACGACTAACTCTTCTTATATCAATGGCATTTTCTGAAAGATCAATTTCGATTCTTTTCCACTCTAAAGTCGCTTGTTTTTTAGTTGCATTTTCTTTAACAGAATTGTCATTATCAGAAACATTTTGTTTTTTCTCAACAACACGATAATCAACTATATAACGACGAATTTTCAAGACTTCTAAAATAGCCAATTTAACTTTGGAATAAGAAATCGTCAAACTTTCATGACGCGCCCCGTGGGCATTTTTAATTTGTGAAAACATATCAGCGATTGGATCCATTATACTCCTTTACCAGGATGACTTCGTCACCCCTGGAATTTGGCCATTACTTGCTAATTCACGAAAACAAATTCGACAAATACCAAATTTTCTTAAATATCCATGTCTACGACCACATCTGCCACAACGGCTAACCTGACGAGTAGGAAATTTTGGTTTACGTTTCGCTCTTTCAATTTGTGATACTTTTGCCATTTTAATCCTTTAATCTTTTTTATTAAACGGAAACCCTAAAGCTTCCATTAAAGCTTTGCCTTGGGAAAAATCTTTCGCAGTCGTTACAAAAGTAATCGACATACCATGAACAATTTCCGATTTCTCGTGAGAAATTTCTGGGAATATTAATTGTTCTTGTATCGCTAAAGTAAAATTACCAGCTTTATCAAAACCTTCATCTTTTAAACCTCTAAAATCTCGCATTCGAGGCAGGACAATGCTAGCTAACTTATTGGCAAAATCATACATTTTCTCATCACGCAAAGTTACTACCAAACCAATTTCATCATTTTGCCTAATTTTAAAACCAGCAATAGCTTTTTTTGCCCTAGTAATTTTTGGTTTTTGACCAGTAATACTTTTAAGGCTTTCTATAGCAGAATCTTTAAATTTTGGATTTTCTCGCGTTTTACCAATACCAACATTTATAACAATTTTTTCTAACTTAGGCACAGCCATTAGATTTTTAATTTCTAATTTCTGACCTAATTCTTTAACAATATTTTCTTTAAAAACTTTTTTTGCTGTAGACATCTTAACTCAAATCTCCTTGGCAACTTTTACAAATCCTTGATTTTTGATTCTTACCTTCTTGTGTTTTACTAACTTTATAGCCAACACGAGCAGGTTTGCTGCAATGTGGGCAGAAAATTACCGCATTTGATACATTAATTGGCGCTAATTTATCCATAATTCCACCATGTGGATTTTTACGCGTTGGTTTTAAATGATGTTTGGCAATATTAACACCAGTAACAACAATTTTGTTTTTACTTGGAATTGCTTTTTCAATCGTTCCTTGCTTACCTTTATCTTTACCGGAAATTATTAAAACTGTATCACCTTTTTTTAACTTCATATAACCTCCGTTGCCATCGAAATGATTTTACTAAACCCTTTTTCTCTTAACTCTCTGGCAACTGGACCAAAAATACGACTGCCGCGAGGAGTTTTGTCAGGGTTAATTAAAACAACTGCGTTATCATCAAATCTAATACTGGTGCCGTCTTTTCTTCCCGCAGGAAATCTTTGACGAACAATTACCGCTTTAACAACTTCTTTCTTTTTCGTAGCAGCATGTGGCACAGCAGACTTAACCGAACCAACAATAATATCACCGACTTGAGCCGCATTTGGTTTGGCTTTTCCAACTACTTTAATACACATTACAATCTTGGCACCGCTATTGTCGGCAACTTTTAATCTTGTTTGTGGCTGAATCATTTTAACACCTCCACAACCTTCCAAGCTTTTTTGCGACTAATCGGTCGGCATTCTTCAATTATGACAATTTGTCCTTCTTTTACGTCAGTTTCAGCATGAACAAGCATTTTTCGATTAGAAAAATATCTTTTCTTATAAAGCGGGTGAATCTTTAAAAATTCTACTTCAACTAAAACAGACTTGTCTTTTGCATCTCGCAAGACTTTTACTTTAAACTGCCTTAATTTTTTCTGTTTTGTATTTTTTGCTTCCATATTATTCCTTATTTACCTTAGAAATTTCTTCAATTAATATTTTTTCGCTTAAAATTGTCCAAATTCGCGCAATTTTCTTTCTTGTATTAGAAATCTCTTTATAATTTTTCAATTTTCGAAAAGATTGACTAATCCGAAGCTCGGTTAATTTCTTTTGCGATTCTTTCAATTCTTTGTATAAATCTTTCTTATCTTTGCTATTTAAATTAGAAACTTCTGTTGTTTTCTTCATTATGATTCCTTTTTAATAAAACGTGTCTCAACCTGTAGTTTGTGAGAAGCAAGTCTTAAAGCTTCTTTAGCAGTGTCTTCTGGAATACCACCAATTTCAAAAATAATTCTGCCTGGTCTTACAACGGCGACAAAGTGATCAAGGCTTCCTTTTCCGCCACCCATACCGGTTTCAGCGGCAGTTTGAGTTACTGGTTTGTCAGGAAAAATACGAATCCAAACTTTTCCACCTCGACGAATGTAATGGGTAATGGCACGACGAGCAGCTTCAATTTGACGGGCGCTTACCCAACCGCAACTCAATGCCTTTAAGCCAAAATTACCAAACGAAAGCTCACTTCCACGAATGGAGTTACCTCTCATGGTACCTCTCGAAACTTTTCTATGTTTTAATTTCTTTGGAACTAGCATGCTTATGCCTCTTCCTTCTCGATTTTATCACCCTTATAAATCCAAACTTTAATACCAACGATTCCATAAGTAGTTAAAGCATCTTTCTTAGCGAAATCAACATCGGCTCGAAGTCTGCCTAAAGGAACTGAACCGGCACCATATTGCTCACGTCGAGCAATTTCTGCGCCACCAAGACGACCAGCAATGGCAATTTTTGCACCAAGAGCTTTAGCATCCATAATCTTAGCTAAAACTTGCTTAATCGCTCTTTTGTAAGCCCCTCTTCTTTGAATTTGAAAAGCAACTTGCTGGGAAGCTAATTCAGCGGAAAGATAAGGTTCTTTAACTTCCATAATTTCCAATTCAAGCTTATTAATCGCTGTACCTGTTGCAGAATTTCTTAAAGTTGGACAGGTCTTTAATAAATGTGTTTTTAATTCACTAATACCCTGACCGCTGCGACCAATCAAAACCCCTGGTTTAGAAGTATAAATAATGATTTTGACTGTGTCTTGTGAGCGATCAATTTCTACTCTAGCTACACCTGCTGAAAGACCGAATCTTTTATCCAATGATTTTCTGATCTCAATATCACTCAAAAGTTTTTCTCGAAAATTAGTTTTCGAAAACCATTTTGATTGCCAATTTTTTGTGATTTGTAATCTGAATGCTATTGGATTAACTTTATGACCCACAGGTGCTCCTATCCATTTTTACTTTATCTTTTTAACCTTGGATTTAATATTTGGTTTATCTGTTAAAACAACTGTTATATGTGACATTCGCTTTAAAATAGCTGTTGCTCTACCCTGATGAACAATTCTTCGACGCTTCAACTTTGGCCCCTCATCAACACGAATTATAGAAACCTGTAAATCATCTTCTTTTAAATCTCTGTCTTTAGCAATCGAAATAGCATTTTTTAAAGTTAAAATTAATGGCTTAGCGGCAGCTAAAGAAGAAAAATCTAGAATCCCTAAAGCAACAACTGCATTTTTGCCTTTAACCAAAGCCGCGGCAGTTCTAACTTTATCTGGGGTAACTTTAACAAAACGTCTCTTAGAAGTTACTTCTGCTACTTTATCAGTCTTTTCTTT
>Ga0172379_10001870_pt1 | contig 39772 bp, 41 predicted proteins | sample GrowelOW334metaG_FD_119756 | JGI IMG/M metagenome (GOLD analysis project Ga0172379, IMG submission 119756) | Groundwater microbial communities from an aquifer near a municipal landfill in Southern Ontario, Canada - Groundwater well OW334 metaG | ecosystem: Environmental > Aquatic > Deep... | reverse complement strand
GGAACCCACACATAATAATGCAGGCACTCTACATTTTTAGGAACTTCGCAGGCAAATGCAACCACTTTATTCTGACCGGGTGCTGTAATATTCCGTATTGTACCCATTATTGTTACCTTTTCCCAATGCCCGTTAGGCACTAATGGTTTAGTTTTAGGTTTTTCAATTTCTCCGGCAATTACGCTTAACGACAGGACCAATCCTGCAAATAATAATAGCTGTTTCATATGGTTTATAATTATTGAATGGGTGGATTTGAATGAATAATGAGGGTGTGATTTTCGGCATTGTACTCATAAGTGATGGAATTCACATAAAACAACTGGAATACATTGCTGGCATCGTAATACCCGATAAAATTCTGTCCTTCGGGTACGACTATACCACCGGGAGGAGTAACTTCAACGGTACCCAATTCAGTAGCCAGTCCGGTACCCATGGAAGAGCACGGAATCATCACGCATGTCTCATTCGAAATCACGGCACAAACGATGTAGTTATTAACAGGACCTTCATAAATGGTACGGTAACCGACGACTTTGCAAAACTTTTCATTGCCGTTTTCGGACATGGTACCGGGCTGAACCGGAGGAACTGGAACCGCAACCTGAGTGCGGGAATCGGATGCCCTCTTACCCGGCAATTCCGATGCAGTTAACAATTGAAAAAAGCTGGCCGTTAAGACCAGTGATAGCATGATAGCATGTTTCATGGTGTTATATAATTAAAAGTTTAGGGAGATCAGCTGTTAAAAAATCTATCAACCCGAACAAAAGTGTTCGTCTGTGTCGGTAGCTATTGCGTTAGTTGTATTCATAGGTAATATTATTAATGCTAAAAGTAATGTACTCCACTTGCTGATAAAGGATACAGGTCAATTCATCACCCTCATCACACACGGATTACATCCTCAAAATTAATACTTTTAATAATTTTTACAATACTTATCATATATTTTTTACCGCCATGTCAATTTTTACGGGTCGAACTTGCAGGGGAAATGCATACAGGCCGAAAAATTAAGCTGGTTAGAATAGCGAAAGGATTGACGCAACAAGACCTGGCCGATAAAATCGGAAAAACCAGACCATTGGTTTCATCGATCGAGCAAACGGGCGTGGTAAACGTGCATACCTTACGGGATATCTGCAAAGCCCTCGATATTGATCTGGATGAAGTAGATCAGATCGGTTCCATGAATGATCCCCTTTTCCCGTATAATGGCAAGAAAACCAAGGAGCTCGAAGAACAATTGCGTGCTGAAATCAAGAAATTAAAAAGTGAAAATGATATGCTGAAGGATCTGGCAGAATCCCAAAAGGATCTGATTAAATTTCTGAAAAATCAGCCGGCTAAACCTAAAACATACAAAAAGAAATAAGGATGCATGGATTGAATTCTCATTCAATTTCAGCATACCTTTCTCTCAGTTATCGTAACCCAGGTTTGGAGATAACCAACGTTCGATCACTTCAACGGGTTGATTTTTACGCCGGGCAATATCTTCTACCTGATCTTTCTGAATTTTTCCCACGGCAAAATACTTGCTGTCGGGATGGGCAAAATAGAAACCGCTCACCGACGAAGCCGGGTACATGGCAAAACTATCGGTTAAATGTATGCCTGTATTTTTCTCTACCTGCAGGCGGTCAAATAACTTACGCTTTTCGGTATGGTCGGGACAAGCAGGATACCCCGGTGCCGGACGAATTCCTTCATACTTTTCACGAATGATTTCTTCACTGGTCAAGGTTTCATCCTTGGCATATCCCCACAGTTCCTTGCGTACCATTTCATGCATCTTCTCGGCAAAGGCTTCAGCCAATCGGTCGGCTACCGATTTAATCATGATGCTGTTATAATCGTCGTGATCTTTCTCGTACATCTCGATCCAGGGTTCTATTCCCAATCCGGCGGTTACTGCAAACATTCCGATATAATCCGGCTTTCCGGTTTCGGCGGGAGTCACAAAATCGCTCAGGCACAAATAAGGAACACCGGGTGCGCGTTCGCTTTGCTGGCGGATAAAATGATACGTCTCTTCATCGCCATCCACCTTTATGCGCACATCATCTCCAACAGCATTGGCTTCGTAAAATCCGATTACTCCTTGTGCTTTGAGCATTTTTTTCGCAATCACTTCATCCAGCATCTGGTTGGCATCGTCGAATAACTTACGTGCTTCTACTCCAATTACTTTATCCTCAAAGATGGCCGGATATTTTCCGGTAAGCTCCCAGGTTAAAAAGAAAGGAGTCCAATCGATATAACTGCGCAATTCTTCCAATGGAAAATCCTCAAACACTTTTGTACCCAAAAAAGTTGGTTTAACAATGGAATTGTATTGCAACGCCATGCGGTTTTCCCGTGCATGTTCAATAGTTACAAAATTCTTATCCTTCTTTCTGTTTTTATAATCGATGCGGAATTGTTCGTACTCCGCCTTTATATGTTGTTTGAATGTTTCGCGCGATACATCTCCAATCAGTTTTTGAACTGCCGGAACACTTTTACTCGCATCTATCACATGTACTACTGGACCTGAATAATGCGGGTCAATTTTAACCGCAGTATGTGCCCTGGAGGTTGTAGCGCCTCCGATTAATAATGGCGTCTGCAATCCCAAGCGTTCCATTTCTTTGGCCATATGCACCATTTCATCGAGGCTGGGGGTAATCAAACCACTCAATCCGATGATATCTACATTTTCAGCTTTTGCACGTTCCAATATTTTTTCTGCAGGCACCATTACACCCATGTCTACAATTTCAAAGTTGTTGCATGCCAACACTACTCCTACAATATTTTTTCCGATATCGTGCACATCGCCTTTCACGGTAGCCATCAAAATTTTTCCCTGCGATGAACTCCCGGTTCCGCCCAACCTGCTCTTCTCTTCTTCCATGTACGGCATCAGGTATGCCACGGCTTTTTTCATAACGCGGGCGCTCTTTACTACCTGCGGTAAAAACATTTTTCCTTGTCCAAACAAGTCGCCCACAATATTCATCCCGGCCATCAGCGGACCTTCTATCACTTCCAGCGGACGTGGATATTTCAAACGTGCTTCTTCCGTGTCGGCATCAATAAATTCTACAATTCCCTTAACCAGGGCATGGCTCAACCGCTCTTCTACCGGGGCATTCCGCCATTCTTCATCCTGTACACGTTCTTTACCTTTTCCTTTTACTTTTTCGGCATATTCCAACAAACGTTCCGTGGCATCTTCTTTGCGATTCAATAAAACATCTTCCACATATTCCAGCAATTCCTTATCAATTTCATCATACACTTCCAATTGACTCGGATTTACAATTCCCATGTCCATGCCATGTTGTATGCCATGATACAGAAATGCCGAATGCATGGCTTCACGTACCTTATCGTTTCCACGAAATGAAAAAGAAACATTGGAAACACCTCCGGAAATTTTTGCGCCGGGAAGATTTTCCTTGATCCATTTGGTGGCACGGAAATAATCCAACGCATTGTCGCGGTGTTCTTCCATACCGGTTGCCACCGGAAAAATATTGGGGTCAAAAATGATATCGCCTGCCGGAAAATGTACTTTCTGGGTGAGTATTTTATACGCCCGCTCTGCAATTTCGATCCTGCGTTCGTACGAATCAGCTTGTCCCGCTTCATCAAACAACATCACCACTACAGCTGCGCCAAATCGCTTGATCACTTTAGCCTGATGCATAAACTCTTCTTCACCGGCTTTAAGGGAAATGGAGTTTACCACACATTTGCCCTGTACACATTTCAAGCCCGCCTCTATGATTTCCCATTTCGAAGAATCGATCATCACCGGCACTTTCGCTATATCCGGCTCCGATGCAATCAGGTTCAAAAATTTTACCATGGATTCTGCACCGTCAATCATGCCTTCATCCATGTTCACATCAATAATTTGAGCACCTCCCTGAACCTGCTCCAAAGCAACTTCAAGCGCTTGCTCAAATTTTCCTTCCCTGATCAACCGTAAGAATTTCTTTGACCCGGTAACATTGGTGCGTTCACCAACATTGATAAAATTAGAACCCTGGTATATGATCAGCGGTTCGAGTCCCGATAAATGCAGCGTAAAATCTTTGTGTGTTCCCATTCTCTTATTTAGCCCCGCAAAATACACAATTGAGAGCAAACATCCTTAAGTACGATGGCCGGAATGATAGCGACTTAATTTGGTAAACAATTCGTCCGGATTAAAGGGTTTGGTGATATAATCTACCATACCAATCAATAAACTTTGTTCTTTTGAATCGGATATGGCATCAGCAGTCAACGCGATAATGGGTGTTTCTATTCCCAATTCCCTGATTTTCAGGGTAGCTTCAAATCCGTCCATTTCCGGCATATGCAAATCCATCAGAATGGCGTCAAAAGCATGGAGTTTTACCTGTTCCAGCGCCTGAATTCCATTATTTGCCAGAAGCAATTGCACCCCCCAACGTTCCAACAACTGCTTTGCAACCACAATATTTACATGATTGTCTTCCACCAGTAAAATGTGCATACCTTCCAGATTGGCCGGCACAGTTCGACCCGCCGCATTCTGAGAATGATCCTTTTCCCGGCAAAGAGTTGTTAACTCAAAGGTAAATACGGCTCCTTTCCCTTCTTCGGAATACACTTCGATTCCCGAATCCATTTTACGCAGGATATTCCGGCTGATGGTGAGACCTAATCCTGTGCCTCCAAAACGACGGGCAATTTCATCTTTGCCTTGCGCAAATGCCGAAAAAATCTGGTTTTGATACGCCTTGCTGATTCCTATTCCGGTATCCTCAACAGCAAAGCGGATCTTACATTGATTGCCATCATGTCTTACCATTCCTACATTAAGCTTGATATAACCCTTATCCGTAAACTTTACTGCATTGGATAGCAAATTGCCCAGTACCTGAATCAGACGAACTACATCTACCCGGTATTCCAGTCGTTCCAGATGTATATTTTCCACCCATTCTATTTGCTTCTGCCTGGCTAAAAATGCATACATCTTTGACAGTTCATGCAATGCGCTGTCAAGGTCTGTGTATGCATAATTGAGTTCAAATTTTCCGGCTTCAATCTTATTCATATCGAGCAGATCGTTGAGCAAACTCATGAGGTTTTCGGCCGAACTTTTCAATACCAGAATATTTTCCTTTTCTTGCCGGCTCATCTCCTCATTCATGCTCATCAGGTTAGCTATCCCTATCACGGCATTCATGGGAGTACGTATTTCATGGCTCATGGCCGACAGAAATTTAGTTTTGGCCAGTGAAGCATTTTCGGCCGCTTGTTTGGCAACAATTACTTCGTATTCTATTTCCTTGATATGGGTAATATCCCGAATAGCTCCGTCGCAATACTCATTACCACTTTCATCTATCGTAAGCACACAACTCAATAATCCCCAAAATTCGCTCCTGTTTTTACGTCGAAACCGGATTTCTTCATTGGCCAGATACCTTTGGGATTTAATCTTTTCAATCAGTTGCAAACGTTGTTCAACATCCACATACAATTGATGCATTCCCAATGCCATCACTTCATCCTCCGAACTATAACCAAATAACTCTGCAAATGCATTGTTCACATAAAGCATCTTGTCTGACCGGTTATCACTGCGGTATAATCCTTCCGAAATATTCTGATTGATCGAATACAGCAATTGTTCCTTAGATGCAAGTACTTTCTGTTTCTCAAGTAAAATCTGCTCCGATTGTTCAGTTTTTTTGAGAATAATTTGAATCATAACTACTGTAATTGTAATGGCAGTTATCAGGTTAAAATAAGATAGCGCGTCTTTGTATGCAATCGGGAAAATTTCCAGAGATAATTGTGGTGTAAAGTTAAAAAAGAGGGTGCTCAAAATGCTGAGAAGTGTTAAACAGAAAGCTGTTATTCGAATGGCTTTGCGTGCCGGATCAATCACAATAAAATTAGACAACAATAACGGAAGGTAAAAGACGTAAAAGTGGATCGGGCTGTCAATGCCGGAATCAAAACAAAACATCATTACATTGTTTACACTCATGAATATCAAGTAGGCAACAGAATAATGTTGATTCCGGATCAACCAATGGTTGAAAGCATAAATGGGAATTACCACTAAAAAGAGGTATGTATAAACCGATTGATGAACAAATAACTGATGAAACAAAAAGAAGATTCCACAAATCAGTATAGCACTGATATTAAACGAACGAAGAATCGTAATATATTTATTCATGTGGTGGTATCATCTCCGGGAGATCCCATTGAGTTTCAAGCCCCCAAAATAATTTTCCCTGTTGAATATTCAAACTACTGTTTATATTATTTACAAATAAGCCTCCGGTTCCAAGCCCCTGTGGCAGGTTTAAGGGATAGGTAGAAACCCACTGTGCGATCGCATTTAAACCTATATTCGACTCCAATGCAGATGTTGCCCACCAACCCATCCCCAATTGCTGCGCCCATTTTATCCACTGATCGCAGGCCTGAATTCCTCCCAGCAAAGTGGGTTTGAGGATCAGGTAAACCGGTTTGATTTGTTTCAACATGTTCAGTTGATTCTTCGCTCCCTGCACACCGATCAATTCTTCATCGAGGGCAATGTCAATTTTCGATTTAACACACACTTCATGCATGAATTCATATTGACCCGCTCTAACCGGTTGCTCCAGTGAATGAATCCTGAAACGGGATAATTCTTTTAATTTTTCAAATACATCATCTTCCGAAAATGCACCGTTGGCATCCAGACGAATTTCAATTCCTTGTCCTCCATGCCAGTTACGGACCGTTTCCAGCATCCGGCACTCTTCATCAAAATCAAGCGCTCCAACTTTAAATTTTAACACCTGATAACCTTGCTCCCATTTACTGCGTGCTTCCAGCAACATTTTCTCCTTGTCATCCATCCATACCAAACCATTTATGGCAATGCCTTTCCCTTGCGTAAAAGGTGTATCGTACAAATAATATGGCCGAAGCGATCGCAGCGATCGTTCTGCCGTTTCAAATCCGAAACGCATAGCCGGAAATGATTCGAGGTCTATATCCTTTATCCTTCTGCCCTGACTAAGCTGATCACAAAATTCTTTTAATACGGATTCAAATTCGCTGTTGTCGTCAATGCTCAGCCCTTTCAAAGGTGAAGCTTCTCCGATACCGGTCTTATCCTCTTCCTTCAAAAAAATATAGAAGGCCGTATGCGCGTGTAACGTTGCCCGTGAAGTACGTGAAGGTTTCTTAAACTGCAATTCGCGGCGAATATAAGAGGCCTTAATTGCCATAGGTATGGATGATGTTGGAAATTACAAACAGATCATGAAAGCTACCTACCACTACATATGCAATTACCCATCCTAAAATACCGAGTGATAATTGTTTGAGTAATGCATTGTATGCAGGCGAAGGTTCTTCCAGCATTACTTTTTTAACCTGCAACAGAATGGGAACCATACCCAGAGCTGACCACAACATATAGACCGGATATACAATCATGGTAAACAAAATCATCAAGATGCATGCCGTAAGCGTAATAGTGAGATGATACAACCGGGCATTTTTCAATCCGATACGCACAGGAATGGTGATTTTTCCGGATGCCTGATCATTCGCTATGTCACGGATATTGTTGGTATTTAATACTGCTGTTGAAAGTAACCCCAGAGCCACCGCGGCCAAAATTACAGGCCAGTCATCAGACCAGTTCCAGATAAATTGTTGATGCAAAATAAAAGTACCGGCCACGGCAACAGGTCCGAAAAACAGGAAAACAAAAACATCCCCGAGTCCGCTATAGCCGTATGGATTCTTACCCATGGTATACTTCAAAGCTGCCGCAATGGCCAGTAACCCTACAATAAAAAACAACCAGGTGACCCATTCCCAATGATTCGCTGAAGCTTCATACAACAGGTTTACTCCCAATACTAAGCTGATACCTACAAAAAGTGCAATCGCCATTTTCATTTGCAAAGGAGCAATATGTCCGCTTTGCATGGCCCGCTGGTTTCCCAGGCGCGCAGCATTATCGGTTCCTTTGATAAAATCGCCATAATCGTTGGCTAGATTCGATAAAATCTGCAAGCTTATGGCCGTAGCCAGTGCAAACCAAAAAATACTCCGTGATGATTCACCCAAAACACCGGCAGCCAGTGTTCCCATGGTTATTGAGGCTGTTGCCAGAGGCAGAGTTCGAAGCCTCAAAGCGGATATCCATGTTTTCAATTGCATATAAAAAAAGGTGCTTAAAAATTAAGCACCTTCAATATTAAAGATTCTGAGTTATTCAACCTACTTGGCTTTGGCACCAAGCACTTCTTTCATTTTAGACCCGATTTCTGCAGGAGATTCCACTACATACAATCCGCATTCGCGCATGATATTCATTTTGGCAACTGCCGTATCCTCTTTTCCTCCGATAATGGCACCTGCATGTCCCATTCGACGTCCGGGAGGGGCTGTTTGTCCGGCAATAAATCCAACAACCGGTTTTTTATTTCCATTGGCCTTGATCCAGCGTGCTGCATCTGCTTCATAGCTTCCCCCAATTTCTCCGATCATCACAATGGCTTCGGTTTCGGGATCATTCATCAGCATTTCAACAGCATCCTTTGTAGGTGTTCCGATTATTGGATCACCACCAATTCCAATTGCAGTTGATATCCCTAATCCTGCTTTAACAATCTGGTCTGCCGCTTCATAGGTAAGGGTTCCTGATTTTGAAACGATACCTACTTTTCCTTTTTTAAATACAAAGCCCGGCATAATACCAACTTTGGCTTCATCCGGGGTTATTACTCCGGGACAGTTCGGACCAATCAGCACCGATCCACGTGCCTTAACATATTCTTTTACCGGAATCATATCCTTAACAGGTATGCCTTCTGTAATACAAACAATCACTTTTATACCTGCATCGGAGGCTTCCAAAATCGCATCAGCAGCAAATGCCGGTGGCACAAAGATGATGGAAACATTTGCTCCGGCCTTATCTACAGCGTCTTTCACGGTATTGAATACCGGCCGCTCGAGATGCATTTGACCACCTTTTCCGGGCGTTACACCTCCAACCACATTCGTTCCATATTCGATCATTTGTTGTGCGTGAAATGATCCTTCACTACCGGTAAAGCCTTGTACAATTACCTTTGAATCCTTATTTACTAATACTGACATGTTTAAACTTTTTAGCGGGGCAAATATGCCTTTTTCCTGCAATAAATACTATAAGCAATCTCAAAAGTTGCTATTCTGTGAAAACTAATTTTATATACCGGGGATAAATCAGCTCATGCACTTGCTGAACCTGAGAACGGCTCTCTTTGAAGAGATGTGAGCTTAAAATCAGCCTTCCGATTTCTGCCACTTGAGCACAAAGAAAGTAACATAAATTACTATGACGAAAATCAACAGAATTAAGCCAATGGTGAAAATGTATTGGTTGATTTGCTTTTCTTTCTCCAAATGAATCTTGGCATGAAGCTCGGTATTCTTACCTTCCAGAATTTGCTCCTTTTCAGCTTTTTCCTTCAGGTATTGCTTTTCCATAAAGTTGATCCGTTCGGAAGTAACCTTGTTGTATAAGGTATCACTGTATGCCTTATACAATTGGTGGCAATTCAGGGCCGATTCGAAATTGCGTTCTGCTACCTCTAATTGATACAGCAAATGATACGCTTCCATAATATAATTTTTCAGATCATGTTTTTCGGCTAACTGCAAGGCATTTTCAACATAACTCAACGCTGAATGATACATTTTCAGTTTGATATAACTAGCCGAGATATTGTTGTAGGCCAGGATCATCGATTCTATATCACCAATCTGTTCATTGATGGAAAGAGCCTGAAAATAATAGCTTAGCGCTTCTTTGGGATTATTTTTATCCGCATATAATGTTCCGATATTGTTGTACCCTGCAGCAACCCCTCTCTTGTTATTGCCTTTCTTATTGAGCGCAATGGATTTCAAATAATACTCCACAGCTTGTTCTTCCTTACCGGTATAGAGGTACACATTTGCAATATTGATTAACTCGTCGGCAATGGCTTGTTCATCGCCCATTTCCTGCATGATTTGATAAGCACGGTTTAAATAATACAAAGACTTTTCATACTCGTTCCGGTCCATATAAATAGAACCTATATTGTTCAGCGAACGTGCAATTCCCTGATAATCGCCAATCGACTCTGAAACTTTGAGGGATTTCAGGTAATAGAACAAAGCGACAGCCATATTTCCCTGGATATGATGAATACTGGCAATGGTATTGTAGCTGGAAGCATGCCCCGGGATCCAGTTGCATCGTACAAAATGTAACAATGCCCAGCGTGCTTTTTCCAGGGCCACTTTATAATTACCGGCATTTCGTTCTACCAGTGCCATGCTATTGTATGCATTACCCATCCCTTTCTCGAAAGCAATTTCCTGACTTTTTTCTACAGCCAGTCTGGCAAAACTATCGGTCAGTTGTAAATTAAAAGTGCGGTATTCCCAGGCAATCTGATTGAGGAGGTTCACCTCATTGGTATCGCGTGCTTTGCTCAGGAGTTTATACAGGCTATCAATCCGGTTTTGCCCATCGGCTCTCGCTGCTATGGCAAGTAAAATGGAAAAGCTGAATAGTAGAATGCTTCGGTAATTGAATGGCATGGGACTCAAATGTAAACAATATCTGTTTTAGTTGAGTGCATGGGCAAACTGAATTTCATATAATTTTTTATAGATCCCGTTTAAAAGAATGAGCTCCGTGTGGTTACCCCTTTCAACAATGGTTCCTTTGTCCATGACCAGAATTTCGTCAACATGCCTTATGGTTGATAAGCGATGTGCAATAATAATACTCGTGCGTCCCTGGAGCATTTTACGAATAGCCTGTTGGATCACCTGCTCCGTATCATGGTCAATGGATGCTGTTGCTTCATCCAGAACCAGAATAGAAGGATTGGTAACCATAGCCCGCACAAATGAAATCAACTGCCTTTGCCCAACCGATAAGGTTAATCCGCGTTCTTCGACCTGTTGATGATATCCGTTGGGGAGTTTCGCAATAAAATCATGCGCCCCAAGCAACCTGGCCGTTTCTTCTACCTGCTTCTCTGTAATCTCCTGATTGTACAAACGGATATTATCCAATACCGTACCGCTGAATAAAAATACATCTTGTAAAACAGTACCGATATGCTGACGCAATTTTACATTGTTGAGCGACTCAAGCTGATTTCCATCGAGTTCAATATACCCCTGTGTTGGGCGGTAAAACTTATTCAACAAATTGATAATGGTGGTTTTTCCGGAACCTGTTGCACCTACCAAAGCCATGGTACTTCCAGGCTTTACGGTAAAGGAAATATCTTTCAATACTTGTTCTGTGCCGGTATAGCTAAACCAAACATGGCTGAATTCAATTTTACCTGCCACTTTTCCGGGGTCTGTTTCACCGGTGGATTCTATCAGGTCATTCTCTTCTACCAATTTGAAGATTCTTTCTGAAGCCACCATACCCATTTGCAAGGTATTAAACCGATCGGCCAGTTGCCGGATGGGACGAAAAAACATATTGATATACAAGATGAATGCGATCATTGTTCCTATACTGGTAACATCATTCAATACTCCATAACTGCCATACCATAAAATAAGAGCTGTTGAAGTTGCTGCGATCATCTCCACCACCGGAAAAAAAACAGAATAATACCAAACCGATCGGATATTTGCATCGCGGTGCTGTTGGTTAATTTTTGTAAAATGCTTCATTTCCGCCGACTCCCGGTTAAACAGTTGCACAATCTGCATACCCTGAATATGTTCCTGTACATACGTATTCAATCGAGCTACCTGATTTCTGACATCTTCAAACGACATCCTTACTTTTTCCTTAAATACATATCCGGCATACAACAAAAAAGGCAATACTGATAAACTAACCAGCGAAAGTTTCCAGTCGGTTGAAAACATCATGATCAAAATAAAAATGATTTGCAACATATCACCGGCAATGTTGATGAGCCCGTCGCTGAATACATCGGCAATGGTTTCCACATCGTTGACAGTACGTGTAACCATCGTACCCACCGGTGTTTTGTCGTAATAAGAAGTTCGCAACGAAGTTAAATAACGGTAAACTTTGATGCGTAAATCTTTGATTACCTCCTGTCCGATATAGTTGGCCAGAATGGTACTCCATACCTGCAAACCGGATTGCAATACCAACAATAAAAGGATCCCTGCCGAAATAAGAATCAACCCTTCACGGTCACCCAAAGAAATATAACGATCAATCGAAACCTGCATCAGATACGGACGTAATGGTCCGATCACCGATATAGCCAGTGTTAGCACTATAGCCGTATAAAAACGGGGACGAAAGAGGCGGGTCAGCGTCAACAACTTCCGGAATACCGAATTGTGAAAAATATTCCCTGACTTAAATCCTTTGTTCATGCAGTGTATTAAAAGGATGTTGTCTTGCTGATGTTTTAATGCCGGCACTTTCCGGATAGGTTACTGCAGTAAGAAATAACCCTTTTGCCGGTACCGATTGTCCGGCTTCACTTCTGTTCTTACTTTTCAGAATTAGTTCAAATTCTTCGAGAGTAATTTTTCCGGTTCCGAGTTCCAGTAATGTTCCAACAATAGCCCTTACCATATTGCGTAAAAAACGATTGGCGCGGATGGTGAAAATCAAAAGATGGTCTTGTTCAATCCAGGCAGCATGTTGCACATCGCATTCAAAATGATTCACCTGTGTATGTACTTTACTGAAACATTCAAAATCATGATTACCCAACAGCAAACCTGCGGCACGGTTCATCAAATCCAGATCCACTTGTTCGTATCTATGCCATGCCGTCTCAGTAAGAAATGGATCCGGAACTTTGGTAATGATATATTGATACTCACGCATAACGGCATCAAACCGCGCATTAAAATTTTCGCTTACAGGAAAAATTTCAAAAACCGCAATATCATCCGGTAATGTTCGGTTCAATTTATAAGCAAGCTTTTTAAAATCCGGCTGGACTTCTGTATCGAACTGCACATAAAACTCGCGTGCATGCACACCTGTATCCGTTCTTCCGCATCCCAGCGTTTCGGTATTGCTACCCAATAATAATGATAATTTTAATTCCAGCTCTCCCTGTACGGAATGTGCATTGATTTGTTTTTGCCATCCATGGTATGCTGTGCCTTTATATGCCAGTCGAATGAGGTAACGCATGACACTCGTTATGAATTCCCGGTATCCTTCCTCTTGATTTCTTCAAACAACTTTTCCATTTTGAATACGTAATCGAGGCTGTTGTCTATCATAAAAATAAGCTCAGGAATGACGCGTACCTGCTTGCGAATACGTTGCGCCAATTCGTGCCGGATGGATTTATTCTGTGCTTCCACCATTTCCATGGTGGTGTCTTTGTTTTCTGATTGCAAAAAACTCAGCATCACTTTCGCGTGTCCCAAATCTGGCGACACTGTAACTGCGCTAACGGTAATAAATGCATTGCCAAACCACGAAGAACGTTGTTGCATAAAAATGTCGGCCAACTCCTTCTGGATCAACTTTCCAAATTTCTCCTGCCTTATGCTCATGGGACGAATATCGCTTAATTTTCCGGGGTAAAAAAAAGTCACCGGCAAACGCGTTACCGGTGACGTTCTTGACATTTCGAAGGACGACTATAATTCGTCTTCGTTATAAAAATAATCTTCGTTGGTTGGATAATCGGGCCATACTTCCTCAATGCTTTCAAACGGTTCTCCGTCATCCTCCAGCTCCTGCAGGTTTTCAATCACTTCCAATGGCGCCCCCGAACGAATGGCATAATCAATCAACTCGTCCTTTGTTGCAGGCCAGGGTGCATCATCCAGGTATGAAGCTAATTCTAGGGTCCAATACATAATCGATAAGGTTTAATTCAACGCGAATATAAAATTCTGGACTTTTAATAAAAGGTTTTTTTCAAATTAGTTTTTCACCCCTTTTTGCTGATGGCCCATAAGCCCGCGAAAGTGGCTGCCCCGTTGATAACCAGCATTTCTATCCCGATCTGGTAGAAACCGGGGTTGGACATTAACATTTGTTGCAACAGATAGCACATTGCCGGTGCAAGTAAACAAACTGCCGGAACCCAGGTTGAATTGACCTTGCGGGTGCTCAATATACCAAACGCAAACAATCCCAGCAAAGGCCCATACGTATACCCGGCAATATCCAGCAAAATGGAAATAATGGATTTATTATCGATCCATTTAAACAAGAAAATAAAGGCCAGAAACAAGACCGCAAACGATAGATGAACCAACTTTCGCCTGTTCGACCGCTGCTCTTCGCTCAGTTTCTGATTTCGCATCAATCCGATTATATCAATACAAAATGAAGAAGTCAGAGCAGTAATGGCACCATCGGCCGAAGGAAACAAGGCACTAATCAGGCCGATGATAAAAATGATGGAAATGCTCGCCGGTAAGAGGTTTACGGCAATACTGGGAAATAAATCATCTCCGGAAGTAGTGATTCCGCGTGCCCCGGCATATAAATACAACAACCCTCCGAGAAACAGGAACAGGAAATTCACCAAAACCATCACAGTGCTGAAAGTCATCATATTTTTTTGAGAATCACCCAGTTTCTTCACACTGATATTCTTTTGCATCATTTCCTGATCCAGACCGGTCATGCTCACCGTTACAAAAGCGCCTCCGATGATACTTTTGATGAAAAAACGTTTGTCGTTCAGATCCCACGTAAATATTTGCGTATATCCTTTATCCGACATGGCTTCCAGAGCCGCCCCCACTCCCAGATTCAGATCACTCAGGATATACACCACACACACTACCAGAGCCAGTAACATGAACAGCGTTTGGAGAGTATCTGTCCATACAATGGTCTTTACCCCTCCTTTAAAAGTATACAGCAGAATCATAACCAGAATAATCACAGAAGTAACTTCAAACGGAATTCCGATATGATCCAGAATGAAAAGTTGCAGGACATTGATTACGAGATAAAGCCTCAATGTAGCACCCAAAGTGCGCGATAAGATAAAAAACAAAGCCCCTGTTTTATAGGCTGTCATCCCAAACCGGTGATTGAGGTAATCGTATATGGAAGTTAAATTGAGCTTATAATAAAGCGGTAACAAGACAAACGCCACAATAAAATAGCCGATATAATACCCCAGCACTACTTGAAAATAACCAAATCCGGCAGCTGATACAGTTCCCGGCACCGATATAAAAGTAACGCCGCTTAAGGATGTACCTATCATACCAAAAGCCACCAGCGCCCAATGGCTGCTTTTATTCCCGATAAAAAAAGTTTGGTTATTGGAGTGACGGGAAGTGTAATAGGCTACTCCCAAAAGGAGCAGAAAATACAAGACCACCAGCGTTAAGAGTAAAACATGCGACATACAACAAAACTAAAGGCACCGGTGAAAGCTTCACAATTTAATTAACCACAGTCGTGGCCAATTGTAAAATAAAACACACAGCAATACCAAATGATCATTAGATCAGCCACCATTAATTGTTTGAACATGACACGTTAATTTCAAATTCCTTCTAGGGTGAGGTATACGTTGGTATAAAATCCGGTCGGTATGCCTTACCTTTGTGCCAATGAATTATCCTTCTCAACTGATCGAAGAAGCTGTAAACGAACTCTCTAAATTCCCCGGAATTGGAAAAAAGACGGCCATGCGCATGGTTTTGTTTTTGCTGAAGGAAAGCGAGCAGGATGTGAATCGGTTAGGTGAATCCATTATCCGGCTGCGTTCTCAAATACGTTATTGTACTCGTTGTGGAAATGTATCGGATAGCGGGTTATGTAATATTTGTGCAAGTCCGAAAAGGGATCAGCAACTAATTTGTGTGGTAGAGGATCTGAGAGATGTGATTGCCATCGAAAATACTTCGCAGTTCAACGGCATTTATCATATTCTGAACGGATTGATTTCTCCGATGAACGGGATTGGTCCGGATGCCCTGAATATTGAATCCTTGATTCAACGTATCAGAGATGAAGGTACGCGAGAAGTAATCATGGCTCTGAGTGCAACCGTTGAAGGTGATACTACCGTATTTTATTTATCCAAACGCCTTGCACCGTTGGGAGTTACCGTTTCAACCATCTCCCGTGGTATTGCCATTGGAGGTGAACTGGAATTTGCGGATGAAATCACCTTGGGCAGATCCATCCTCCATCGCACACTTTATACGATTTAGAAAACAGATGCGTTATATTCCAACCATGAGATTGTCGGTAGTCATCGTAAATTACAATGTGAAGTATTTTCTGGAGCAGGCTTTATACTCTGTGCGTAAAGCCATGCAGGGCATTGATGGTGAAATCTTTGTGGTAGACAATAATTCAGTGGATGGCTCATGCGAAATGATTCATCGCAAATTTCCCGATGTACATCTCATCGCCAACAAAGAGAATACCGGATTTTCAAGAGCCAATAATCAAGCCATTCGCTTGGCCAAAGGCGAATATATTTTATTGCTGAACCCGGATACGGTTGTTGAAGAAGATTGTTTCAAAAAAGTACTCGGTTTTATGGACGCTACACCGGATGCCGGTGCCGTGGGGGTAAAAATGATTGATGGGAAAGGGCATTTTTTGCCCGAATCAAAACGCGGTTTACCAACTCCAACAGCTGCCTTCTACAAAATGTTTGGCATCTCGGCTCTGTTTCCCAAATCCAGAAAATTCGGCAAGTATCACCTGGGATATCTCGATAAGAACGAAATTCATCAGGTCGATGTATTGGCCGGCGCATTTATGATGTTGCGCAAAGAAACCCTCGACAAGGTGGGTATTCTGGACGAAGATTATTTTATGTACGGTGAGGATATTGACCTGTCGTACCGCATTGCACATGGTGGCTATAAAAACTATTATTTTCCGGATACCACCATCATCCATTACAAAGGCGAGAGCACGAAAAGAACCAGCATCAATTATGTGTTCATTTTCTACCGCGCAATGATTGTGTTTGCTGAAAAACACTATTCTCAGAAGAATGCTCGACTTTTTAGTTTATTGCTCAATATTGCGATCTATTTCAGGGCTGCTTTCTCGCTGATCATGCGCATTGCACACAATTCGTATCGCCCACTGCTCGATTTCTCGGTCATGTTTGGCAGTATGTTTTTGCTGAAAAACTTCTGGGAAGAAAACGTAAAATACCTCAATGGGGCTGATTATCCGGTTGAATTTGTGTGGATGAATATGTTGGTGTATTGTGTGATGTGGGTAATCGGTTTGTATTTTTCCGGTGCATATGAAAAACCCCGTTCACTGCTCAGTGTGTTTAACGGAATTTTATTCGGCTCGCTGATCATAGCAGTATATTATGCTTTTCTGCCTGAAACGTATCGCTTCTCGCGACCTCTCATTATTCTTGGTGCGCTTGCAGCTATGGTTGGAACTTACCTTATCCGGTTAACCCTTCATTTTCTGAAATTCGGAAAAGTAAATCTTGGACTAACTTTAGATACCAATACCATCATTGTGGGTAATAAAGATGAAGTAAAAAGGGTAGAAAACCTGCTGGTTCAATCGAAAGCTTCGTGTGCGTATGCAGGATATGTGCGTATCGATAAGAACGAAGAAACCCTCGACAATTGTTTGGGTCATATGGAAGCACTTCCTGAAATTGTTACCCTGTTTGGTGTTGAAGAGATCATTTTTTGTTCGAAAGATTTATCCGCTCAGCAAATCATCAGCTGGATGGGAAAAATGCGTAAGCCCGACATTCAATTCAAAATTGTACCCGAAGAAAGTTTGTTCATCATCGGCAGCAATTCCAAGAAAACAAAAGGAGACTTTTATACTCTGGAAATAAATTTGTCGCTGAATACTGCATTGCAATTGCGCAAGAAAAGAATTTTTGATGTATTGGCCTCTCTGGCTTTGACAGTTTTCAGTCCTTTGCTGATTCTGTTTGTACGGAACCGTAAAAACTACATGGTAAATATATTGCGGGTTATGCTGGGCGAGAAGACCTGGGTTGGCTATGCGGCTGTTGAAAATTCAACCACGCTTCCCCATATTCGAAAAGGTGTTGTTACACCGGCCGATTTGCTGGATCAGCGTTCTATGAATACCTACACTATTCAAAAATTAAATTTTCTATACGCAAAAGATTATTCGATCGAACAGGATTTGCGTATTGTATTGGGTTCTTTGCGTAAACTTGGAAATTAATTATGCCGGTAGCCATCACCAACGATATCCGCATTACGGTTGAAACAGCCTACCAAAACAACGCTCAGAATTCTTTCGACGGCCAACATTTATTTGCGTATCGCATCCGCATAGAGAATCATAGTGGTTCTCCGGTTCGCTTATTGCGCAGGCATTGGTTTATTTCAGATATTCAGTATGGCAATTACGAAGTGGAAGGCGAAGGCGTGGTGGGTTTACAGCCCTTGATAGAACCAGGTCATGAACATGTATATGTATCTGCTTGTTCGCTGAAATCTGAATTCGGTTTAATGCACGGCATATATGTGATGGAAAGAAAGCCGGATGGTCTGTTATTCGAGGTAATAATTCCGGAATTCCGGATGATTGTACCCTATCGTTTGAATTGATCCTGTTCATTTAATTTTTTAAAGCCTCTGCAGGCATTATCTTCGCATTACGAAAATGATGACCCTACGCAGAAACCTTTTCATTCTACTTTTACTGTTTTCTGAATCTGCATTCGCACAAACTTTTGACGTCTCGGATGGAGATACCATCAACCTGACCGACAAAGCCGGTAAAAAACAGGGTTTTTGGCGTTATTTCTGGGAAAACAGTGATCTCAAATACGAAGTGTATTACGAAAACAACGAGAAAGAAGGTTTGGAGATCCGATATTACGATGGTCAGGATTGCATTGAATTTTCGAATACCTACAAGCATGGTGTATTGGATGGTCCAAGCGTTTCATTCTTTCCAAACTGCAATATCAAATGTGAAGAATCGTATGCTGAAGGTAAAAAACAGGGTTACGAGCGCTGTTACGATCAATCCGGATATTTATTAACCGAAGCCCAATTTGATAAAGGTGAACTCGAAGGTGCGTATTCGCATTTTGATAAGAAAGGCATGGTCACTTATGAATCTCCGACCAAAGAAACTACCCTCAAATTCGACAAATTCATTACAGGTGAATACAAACTGAAAGATTCAACCCTTTTCCGTGTATTCAACCGCAACGATCAATGGAAAAAAGTGTTGCTGATTGTAGATATGACCGGAAGTATGTTTCCATACATCGGACAATTGCTGGTGTGGTATAAAATGAATTACGAATCTGAAAAAATTACTTTTTATGTCTTGTTCAATGATGGCGATAATTTAACGGATCAGCAAAAGATAATTGGACGAACAGGGGGCATATATGGATTCGAAGCAAAGGACTATAAGAAATTTAAAAAAGATATTGAGACCACCCGCAAAAAAGGTGAAGGTGGAGATGATCCGGAGAACGATCTGGAGGCTATTCTTACTGCTACAACCCTGACGCGTAATTATTCAGATATTGTGTTACTGGCCGACGATAGCGATATACGCGATATGAAATTGCTGAAACGCATCCGAAAACCCATTCACATTATTTTATGCGGAACCAAACGCGGTATCAACCAGCAATACCTGCAACTCGCGCATCATACCAAAGGAAGCATTCATACCTTTTACAATGATGTTGATATGAAAACGCTGAAGGATGGAGATGAGTTTGAACTCGATAACGATGTCTTCACATTCCGCAATGGAAATTTCATTTGGCTCGACGTCAGAGAGCGGGATAAAGACTTCTAAAAACCTGTTTTTGCACAGTAAATTTAACTTTATTGGATGCATGCGTTCTCTAAAGTGAACACCGCCTTATCCAAATTTGAATTCTGATTCTGTCATACTCTTACTAACGCAACCCCTTTCATTACAGGCACTTTAAGGTAACGGCAGTTTAAAATACTGACCACACCGTTACATTTCTATGGAATGAAGGATATGCAGATACGGTTCAATCCCAAACTTATCAACACATCCCTTTAAAAAATTAGCTTTGAAATGACAAAAATACTCTCCTATCTTAGTGCTGAAATCAATTTGATTCATTTATGAAAAAATTATTACTAACTATCGCAGTTGTAGCAACGGGGTTTGCTGCTTTTGCACAAAAACCTGCAGCCGGTAACATTACTACAGAAATTGGCTTATCAAATTTACTGGGTACTCCCGGTAATCCTGTCACTTCTGGTGTTCCTGCCGGTATGTTTCGTGTTCGTTACTTTCTGGCTGACGACATGGCCGTTCGTGCACATTTCGGGTTCGGTACTGGTACCACCAGTTCTAAATACGACAATGCTGCGCCTCCGGTAGCTGCTACTCTTAGCGGTGAAAGAAAAGTAACAACAACCGGATTCGGAATTGCATTAGGTATTGAAAAACATCTTGAAGGAACCAGCGCTTTGTCACCTTATTTAGGAGCTGAGTTTGGCTTCTCAAATGGTTCAACCAGCATGGAAGCTACCAATTCTACAAACGGTACTTCTATTACTGCTAACGGAGATGCTGTTAAAACATCCGGTGGAGCAACTACAACCATTGCTTTAAATGGTCTGATTGGTGCTGATTATTATGTAACCGATAAATTGTATTTCGGTGCTGAAATGGGTATCGGTCTGTTCAACATGACCAGTATCGGTGATTCTGAAACAGCCGTTACTACATCTGCCGGAACTGTTACCGGTACTACACTCGGAACATCTTCTAACTCGATAGGTTTAATGCCTGCAGTTATCGGACAAATCCGTGTAGGTATCATCCTGTTCTAAGAACAACTTAACTTATCTTATAAAAAAGGTTGCCCCTCACGGCAACCTTTTTTATTTTACTTGTGTCTTTACACTGGAATTTATTTAATTTGCCTCCTTAATACCCGATTCGCATGAAGAAGTTCATCGTACTTGCCTCTCTCCTGTGTATGTTTACGGTTTCCTTTGCCCAATATGCCCTTAATCTGACTTATCAGTTTGGACTTGCCGGCAAAGACCTGTATTCAGGTACCATGAAAAACAGTATGCTGGGTGTGAATGCCAAATTTGCGTACCTCTACGACGATTATATGCGCCTCAGTCTGGGAACAGGATTTTATGCCATGCCGTATGAAAAACTGATGGTGGATGGCGTTCAAACCCCGGTTAACGATGTAACCATCAATGTAATTCCCGTAACCCTGGGTGCCGAGTTTACCTTTATCGATCAACGTCCGGAAGCCAAACAAAAAATTAAACCTTATGTTGGGCTGGATATTGGTTATGCTTTTGTGATGCAAAATGAGTCCGCTTATGCTCCTGCCTCTACCAAAGGCAATTTCATTATTGCACCTGCATTCGGAGCAACATATGGACTAACCAACGAGATCATGTTGAATGCTTCTATCCGGAATAACTTTCTGATATATGAATACAGAAGCCTGAACGAGTATTATGAAATATACAGTTTATTGGGTATCAATATAGGTGCGATATACACCTTCTAATTCACCGAAGCATGCGAGATTTTCTCAAGCTTCTCCTTGTTTAACAAACGGATTTTCTTTCCCTCCAGTTCAATCAGCCGATCGGTTTTAAATTCCGATAGAAGCCGTATAACCGTTTCAGTTGCGGTTCCCACAATATTGGCAATGTCTTCTCGGGGTAAGGTGATATGAATTACAGTGTCTTCTTTGTTATCGTGATTGAAAGTGGTATGTAGAAACAATAACGTTTCTGCCAAACGCTCACGTACACTTTTTTGTGCCAGACTCTGAACACGCTCTTCTACTACTCCAAGTTCATGGCTCAACGATTTCAAAATATCTTTTGCAATCAACGGGTTCTCGTCAATAAGTTCTAAAAAAATACGTTGCGGAATAAAACAACATTGCGTGTCTTCCAGACAAATGGCACTGGCCACCAATGGCTCATCGGCTATTAATGCACGGTATCCTAAAAAATCTCCGGGCTTTGCAAAACGGAGAATTTGCTCCTTACCATCGTTGTTGGTCTTCACTAATTTTACAACCCCTTTATTGATGCAATGGATGCCCATGGGATTATTGTCTTCAAAAAAAAGATGTTCTCCTTTTTTATGTGAACTGCAACTTTTCACTTTTGCAACCCGTTCCAATTGTTCTGGTGTGCAATGCTCAAGGAAAGAAACTCTCAGAACCATACAATCCTGGCAAACAAGTTCAATTTTCTGCATAAAGACTCGACTATGATGGGTTCGAATATACTAAATTTCCACTCAAACTGCCTTTATCCAGTAACCAAACAATTCTTTCTGTTGATCCGTTTGATTTTCGACTCTATTCAATCGTATAACTGCCCCCGAATCTCCTTCCTGAACCTGCAGTTCAAGCCCTATGGAAACCAATGTTTCCCGCAGCCATACTTCATGCTGCCCTTTTCCCCAAATCAGGTCTTTAAAATAGGGGACAAACGAACATCCCCCGTATTGCTCCAATAAAGCCTGATAACGTGCTTCGTTATAACCCTTTCCCGACTTGTAATCATGGTGATACAAATCGTTCAAAACCTGATCAAGCCGGTATTTACCCTTGCTGTTCTTCAGGATCATAATATCGGCTACCAGAGCTGCAATCAATCCTTCAATATAAATGGAAACTTTCCTGCCCGGAATGCCGGGTACATACCCGTCCAGCCAGGTATCCCAGGATGATTCGGCAACCGAATAATGAAACCGGCCCTCGTTATCGAAATGCCTTTTCAGATCCGCTTGTAAACTATCCAGATACTGATCCAAATTCCAAACACCACTTCTCAGTAAAAATAAATCACCATAATAAGTAGTTACCCCTTCGTAAACATATCCGAGATGAGAATAATTCTCACGAGTAAAATCATACGGCAACATTTCTTCGGGGCGTATCCGCTTCACATTCCATAGGTGAAACAATTCATGCGAGCTGATTGCCAGCAAATCGTTGTAAAATTCTTCGGTGGTAGCATCCGGCGAAATTCCCATGGCAATAACGGTTGAATTCAAATGCTCTACCCCGTGACGGAATGGCTTGTCCAGCATGAGATAGAGGAAATGATAGTGCTCACACGGCAACTCTCCGAATACATTATGTTGCACTTCGGCATAATGTCTTGTATCCTCCAACAATCGATTTGGATCAATGGTATGCTTACCCTCAAACCACATATGAAAAGTTGTATTGAATTGCTGAAAAGAATAGTGCTCTAAATTTCCGCTTGCAATAAGAGGTGAATCGGCCAGGAAATCATAATTCTCTACCGAAAAAAGATGTTTTGATTTTACCGGAAGTTGAGTTGCAATCTCCCAATGCTCCGGAATGCCAAACTCCACGATGCCGGGCTCATCCATTCTCCCTTCTACATACATTAACGCATTGACCGGGTTCAGGTAAAGAAATTCCTCACAAACATAACTGGCACCTGCATCGGGTTGATTGGCAAAATAGGCATAGGAGATCTCAATTTTGTTGATTCCGGCTGTGTCAATTTCCCAACGGTCTTTGCTCACCTTTCGAAAAGCAACCGGATTTCCCTGTTCATTTGCAACGGTAAAGTCACGCAGGTTTTTTGCGTAATGCTGCAATTCATACCGGCCGGGTCTCCAGGATGGCAACTGCACGTGCACTATGTCCTGATGCAGATTGGGAATGGTCCACTTTATATTTATAAAATGTGTGTCAGGTTTTTCACTGGTAATAAAATAATGCATCATTCTGTAATATCTTTGAAACTATGACTATTGGTTTAATTGCTGTTATGTTTTCGAGTGCCGCTTTGGTAATTCTTGCGGCAATTTCATTCTTTTATATTCAAAATCAACGGGTACAGATCTGGTATATTTTTTTAGCCAGTTTTTTCTCCGGCGTTTTGTTTATCGTAGGGTTGAATTCAGCGGCCTACTCCATCATGCTTTGGCCGATGTTTATAGTACTTCATGTGATTTCAAAAATCAGTCAGCTTTCGCGGCAGTTGTTTTCCTGATTCAGTAGCCGAATTTATTCCCATTCCAAACAAGGCAAAATCATATCGAACAGGATCTTTCGGATCCATGCGTTTCAGGTTTTCTGTTAATTCAATAGCTGCCTTCCAATCGGCCTGGTTACGCAGCATCAAACCCAGTTGAATTGCCACGCGCTGTACATGCACATCCAACGGACAAACCAATTGATGCATGCCAATGCTTTTCCATAAACCAAAATCTACTCCCTGCCTATCTTTTCTTACCATCCAGCGCAAGTACATATTCAATCGCTTACAGGCTGAGTTTTGCCGGGGTGAAGCTATATGTTTCCGGGTGCGGTTTGGCATATCGGCCTCTCTAAAAAACAATTCCCTGAATCCGTTCAATGCGTTTTCAACGGTTGTATCTCCTGCCTTCATTCCATAACTGAATGCCGTTTCAAGCGAACTATTTTCTTTGTACCACCGATGCAGAAATGCAACCACCGCCAACAAATCAGTATCGTTAAACGTACGGTGCTTAAATCCCAATAATTGCTTCAACTCTTTTGGTTGATGAGATACGACAAAATCGTGAGGCCTTTGTTGCATACGTTCAGCCACTTCGATACTCTTGTTGATGATGGTAGTGCGCTGCCCCCATGCAAACAAAGACGCTATCAATCCCATGATTTCAATATCCTGTCTTTTCTTAAACCGGTGAGGGATTGAAATGGGATCCCATTCAATAAAAGCAGGAACATTGTACAGCTTAACTTTTAAATCGAGGAAATTCCTGAGTGATGCATTATCCATTACACAGCGAATATACCATTTCAAATTCCGTAGATTTGAATGCATGAAATCAATTGTTTCTTATTTGTTGCTGCTCATGCTACCCTTTATTGCTAAGGCACAAACAGAAATTACTTTGCGTCAGATTTCGGGTAAACTCTCTTCGCCCGTTGTGGCTGCATTTCCGAAAGATGCCAGCGGCCGCTTATTTGTTGGTGAACAACATGGGATCATTAAAATCGTTTCCCGTAACGGCATTCAACCCGAACCTTTTTTGGATATCCAACATAAAGTAATCCGCCAGTTGAATGTGTATTCAGAACGCGGTTTGCTGGGTCTGGCATTTCACCCCGATTATAAAAGCAACCATAAATTTTATGTGTATTACAGTGCAAAAAGCAATGCATCAGGCAGCAACCATAAAAGTGTTGTTGCTGAATATACAGCACGGGGCAATCAGGCTCAGGCAAATACCGAACGCATCATTCTGGAAATTGAAGAACCCCAATCCAACCATAATGGCGGGCATCTGGTTTTTGGCCCCGACAGATACTTGTATATCGGGGTAGGTGATGGTGGAGGCGCCAACGATGAACATGGTCCCACCGGAAATGGTCAGCGCCTCGATAATCTCCTTGGTAAAATTTTGCGCATCGATGTCAATACAGAGAAAGCTTACCGCATTCCTCCCGATAATCCTTTTATAGGAAAAGGACGCCGGGGCGAAATATGGGCATATGGCTTGCGCAACCCCTGGAAATTTGAATTCGATGAAAAGGGCCGGCTTTTCTGCGCGGATGTAGGTCAGGATGAATACGAAGAAATCAATTTGATTGAGAAAGGAAAGAATTACGGATGGCGCATCATGGAAGGCAATCATTGTTTTAATCCATCAAAAAACTGCAAAACAACAGGGTTGACGCTTCCTATTCATGAATACAACCACAATATCGGCAAATGCATTATTGGTGGTTTTGTGTACCGGGGAAACAAATTAAACTGGAAAGGAAAATACTTTTTTGCCGACTGGACCGGTAAATTGTTTGTGCTTTCAGCATCAAATCGAAAATGGATCTCACAGGAGTTGCAGATCCGTAATTTACCCGGTGGAGGTCTGTATATTAACAGCATGGGTGAGAACGAGGCCGGTGAACTATTCTTGCTCGGACAGGAAGGTATAGGACCTTCCAAAGCAGCATTATTGTATCAGATCGAATTGCCTTAAATTATCCGTAAGTGCTGCTTTCAGTCCGTTTGTGTAATAGATTTTGAATTTATTGCACGATGTAGTTACTTCCCGCATCATTTCTAAAACCCCTCACCATGAAGTTAAAAACATTCACAATGGTATCTGTTATTTCTGCTACTGCATTGCTATCAGCATGCCAAAGCGATAAAAAACAACCGGAATCTTCGGGTTCCGATTTTAAAGTAGAATGCGATCAGGTTGCCGATTTACAAGTATTGCGTTACCAGATCCCCGGATTTGAAGAGCTCAGTTTGCAACAAAAAGAATTGGCTTACTACTTATTCGAAGCTGCCAACTGCGGTCGTGATATCATATACGATCAGAAATACAAGCATAACCTGACCATTCGCAAAACGCTGGAAGCGGTGCTCGAAAATTATTCGGGTGATAAGGCAGATCCTGAATACAAAAAATTAGAAGACTATGCCAAACGCGTATTTTTTTCCAATGGCATTCATCACCATTATTCCAATATGAAATTCATTCCGGAATGCAGCTATGAATTCTTTGCTCAGGCTGTTACCAATGTGGGTGCTGATAAATTGCCTTTAAACGGTAAAACCATAGACGCTTTTCTGAGCGAAATGAAACCTGTTCTTTTCGATCCGAATGTGGATGCGAAAATTGTAAATCTTGGACAAGGAATTGACAACGTGAAAGCTTCGGCCAATAATTTTTATGAAGGCGTAACACAGCCTGAAGTAGAAGCTTTCTATGCAGCCATGGCTAAGCCCAACGATACGGAACCCATCTCTTACGGTTTAAATTCAAAACTCGTAAAAGAAAACGGCAAGCTGGCCGAAAAAACCTGGAAACTGGGTGGAATGTATTCAGCTGCCATTGAAAAAATAATTTTCTGGCTGGAGAAAGCTGCAACAGTAGCTGAAAATGAAAATCAGAAAAAAGCTATTGAGTTATTGATTCAATATTACAAAACCGGTGACCTGCGTACCTGGGATGAGTACAATATTGCATGGGTAAACGATACCGAATCGCGGCTCGATGTAGTGAACGGATTCATTGAAGTATACGGAGATGCCATTGGTAAACGTGCTTCATTCGAAAGTGTGGTTTCCATGAAAGATATGGAAGCAACCAAACGCATTGCAACCATTGCCGATAACGCACAATGGTTTGAAGACAACTCTCCGATTTCACCCGAGCACAAAAAGAAAGAGGTAAAAGGAATCACAGCTAAAGTAATTACCGTTATTCAGGAGTCAGGAGATGCAGCTCCTTCCACTCCTATTGGCATCAACCTGCCAAATGCCAACTGGATTCGTCAGCAACACGGTAGCAAATCTGTGTCGCTGGGAAATATTGTACGTTCATATAATATCGTTGGCGCAAAAAGTCCGATGATGAAAGAATTTGCGTTGACCGAAGAAGAGATTATCCACAACAAGGAATTTGGTGCTTTGGCAGCTGATCTGCATACCGACATGCATGAGGTAATCGGACATGCTTCCGGTCAAATCAACAAAGGAGTGGGTGATCCGGATCAAACATTAAAAAATTATGCAAGCACACTTGAAGAGGCCCGTGCCGATCTGGTGGCTTTGTATTATATCATGGATCAGAAATTGGTGGATATTGGGGTAATGCCAAGTCTGGAAGTAGGAAAAACTGAATACGAAGGATATATCCGCAATGGCCTGATTGTACAATTAACCCGCATTCCATTGGGCGAAAATCTGGAAGAAGCACATATGCGCAACCGTCAGCTGGTGGCTGCCTGGGCATTTGATAAGGGCAAAAAAGACAATGTCATAGAAATGGTGAAGAAAGATGGCAAGACCTATGTTAAAATAAATGATTACAATAAACTGCGAGTTCTATTCGGCGAATTGTTGAAAGAAATCCAGCGTATTAAATCAGAAGGCGACTATACATCGGCTACTGCGTTGGTTGAAGGATATGGAGTAAAAGTGGATCAGGAATTGCTCAAAGAAGTGCGCGATCGTTTTACAAAATTGAATGTGGCTCCTTACAAAGGATTCATTCAACCCCGCCTTGTTCCGGTAATGGAAGGCGATAAAATAACCGACGTGCAGGTAACCTATCCCGACAATTTCCTCCAGAATCAACTCGAATTGGGTAAGCAATACGGTTACCTCCCTGCTTACAATTAATTTACAGTTTCGTTACTCCATTTACTAAAATAGTTACTACTTTGCAGAGTAACTATTTTAGTTTATACACCTTATGAAAAAGCTCATTGTTCTCGGACTACTCCTGCTTACCGGTGCTTTCAGTTATGCACAAGGTATACAACTCGGTATTCGTGCCGGTGTAAACAACGGCACCATGTCTACCAAAATACCCAATATTGTGGAAGGACCGGTGCAAAATGGTTTGTTGGTTGGTGCATTCGGACGGGTGAGTTTGCTTGGTTTTTTTGTGCAACCCGAAATTAATTATTCTACCCGCAAAGCCCGGTTTGAGCAGGTAGCTGTGGGTCAGTTTACCAATACTTTGAATTATATCGATATCAATGCCATGTTTGGCTATAGCTTGATTGGTGTATTGCGTGTGAATGTTGGTCCCACACTCATGACCCTGGTGAGTGCTTCACAGGAAGGTGACGCTGCACTGAAAGACGGCTCGTACAGCAAAGATTTTTACGAAGCTTCAGCATGGGGATTTCAGGCCGGTGTGGGTTTTGATCTGGGCAAATTATGCATCGACCTGCGTTACGATACCAACCTCACCAATATGGGTAAGAAAAACATGAACAGTACACGTTTTGGGTATCCTACGGATTATAGCACAGGATATAGTATGTATACCTTTACTCTCGGTTATAAAATCTTCAAGCTTTAATGCATATAGAGGCATTCAGAGAGTATTGCCTGCGAAAGAAAGGGGTTGAAGAAACATTTCCCTTTGATAATGATACGTTGGTTTTTAAAGTGATGGGGAAAATGTTTTCACTCATTTCTTTGAAAGAACCCGATACCTGCAACCTGAAATGCGACCCGGCTTATGCACTTGAATTGCGAGCCCGATACGATTCTATCACTCCCGGATTTCACATGAACAAGCAACATTGGAATACAGTAGCCTTGAATGCCGACATTCCACCTAAACTGATCAGCGAACTGATCGATCATTCGTATGATTGTGTGGTTAAAAAATTAACCCGAGCCCAACAAGCGACTTTGAAAAATAAATAGAAATGAATTCTTAATTCTTCAACAGTGCTGTCCGGGATAAATTCATACACAGACTTGGAGCACTATTACAGAAAGGCTTCGCATGGTTTTATGCTTCGGTGGGCTTTAATTCCTTTTTTAAATGAAATAAGCGAACCACACATTTCTAACTCTTGAAAACTGGATATTATATCATGAGTAAGAAATAACTTTTTAATACAATGCTTAAATGGAAACGAAGGCCGCGTTAGGGATAGAAGCGGAAATCCTTTTTTGTACTCAAAAAAGATTGCAGCGGATAGCCCGCCCCGAGGAACGAGGGGAACGCCTAAAACATGTTACTTTAAAACTTTCCCTGGACAACAATGTTTCTTAATTCTCTCCCTCACATATTATCCATCGCAATCAAACTCAGCAACTCTTCGCGCGTTCCGGCATCCAGAAAACGTCCTGAGTATTCTGAAGTAATGGTATTGCTGGTCACATCCTGCACCCCACGGGCTGCCACACACAAGTGATCTGCTTCCAGAATGATGGCTACATCCTGCGTTTCCAACGATTCTTTCAACATGGTCATTACTTGCATGGTCATGCGTTCCTGTACTTGCGGACGCGATGCAAAATAGCGTACAATGCGGTTTAGTTTGGATAGTCCAACCACCTTTCCATTGGGGATATAAGCAATATGCGCTTTACCAATGATCGGCACAAAATGATGCTCGCACATGCTGTGAAAACTGATGTTTTTTTCGACCAGCATGTTGGTGTACTGGTATTTGTTTTCGAACAATTTTACGCGCGGTTTATTGGCGGGATTCAACCCCGAAAAAATTTCTCGCACGTACATTTTAGCTACGCGGTGTGGTGTTCCTTTCAAACTATCGTCTTTCAGGTCCAGGCCAAGAATGAGCATGATTTCTTTGAAATGCTTCTCGATCAATTCAATTTTCAGGTCGTCGTCGAGCTCAAATGCATCAGCACGTAAAGGCGTTTCCAGCGAAAATGAAGAGTGGTTCTCTCCCACTTCTTCAGCGTGTTTATGCGCCTCCTGTATATTCAACAAAGTTTCTTTCGGTTTCATATAAGGTAACTTTCAGTTTTATTTCTTCTTTAATTTTCTTTCTCAGGAGCCCCCAGATCACAACAGCAATATGCTCTGCAGTTGGGTTCAACTCCCTGAACTCTTCCGTATCGAGATTCAGGTTTCGGTGATCAAAACGCTCTTCAATTTCAATGCGTATTATCTCCCCCAACGATTTCATGTCCATCAGATAACCGGTAACTGGATCCACTTCTCCGGTCAGACTCACAATCAATTGGTAATTGTGCCCGTGATAATTGGCATTGTTGCACAAGCCAAAAAAAGTCTTGTTTTGCTCATCACTCCATGCTTTTACATGAAGCCGGTGTGCTGCATTAAAACTTGCCTTACGAGATACGGTAATGATCATTCAATGGTATGGAAACTGCAAAGGTATGCGCTTATGCAGTCACTTTTTCTATTACTTTATGGAACCGGATTCCCTTCAAATTGTTTCACTTCCAGAAAAAAATCATTGTAGCTACACCTGTTTTGTCTTTTAACTTGCTTTGAGCTGCTTCAATTTGATTTATTTATACCCATTTTTAGAGCCTAAATGAGAGGTTAATCGACATGCCATTCCATAAATTGACCCAATTCCACATTTTTAATCTCTGATTTTCTGTTACTTACATTTTGTTTAATATTTTTACCAATTTCTTAAACGAAATACATTGAAATAATAAATATCCTTCTTACTTTTGTTTAACATTTAGCATTAATCATTAAACAATATGACAACTATAGAATTCAATAAACTGGTGCATACTGAAAGTAAGTCGTTGCGGAATTATGCGTATCAACTTACCCGGAATTCAGAAGATACCAACGACCTGGTTCAGGATACCATATTAAAGGCTTTGACCTACAAGCATAAATTTGAAGACGGCACCAATCTGAAAGGGTGGTTGTATACCATCATGAAGAATACCTTCATCAACAATTACCGGAGGATGGTGAAGCGCAATACGTTTATCGATCAAACCGACAACGACTTTTACCTCGATTCCATGTCGAATGCGGTAAGAAACGAAGGCGAAAGTAAATTCATCCGCCAGGATATTGAAGATGCTATCGATCAATTGCCGATGAACCTGAAGAAACCTTTTACCATGAATTTCAAAGGATTCAAATACCACGAGATTGCCGACATTCTGCATATTCCGATTGGAACCGTAAAGACCCGCATTTTTGTAGCCCGTCGTATTTTACGCGAGCAATTGCATACCTATGGACGGATGTATGGGTTGGAACATGCGGCGTAAAAAGATCCAGGTCTGATGAATTAATTTTGTCGGTTTATATGGTGTTAATTGGGATGCTTTTATAGAGAAATGCTTTTGATTAGCAGGCATCAAATGGTCTAATTTTTTGGACTCTACCCTCGAAAACTTGATTTGAGTTCAATCCCAGTTTCCTCAACCAAAGAACAAAAAGTTTGTGACTGAGATTTTATGCGATGAATTGTTGCTTCTATGAAAGAATTAATCGATGAACTAAATTAAAAGACTAACTATAATTAGTAGTCTTTTTGAGGGATGAATTCTTAAATCATATAAATATATGAAGATTTTGACCTTTCTAATTTTTCATGAATTTGGTACTATAATGCTTGCCGTTATATACCACAGATAAAAAATATACTCCAACTTTCAAAGAAGAAACGTCAACTTCCTCACTAAGATTCTGAATCTTGCTTAAAGCTAAATCACCATTTACATCATAAATTGAAATTTCGACAGGAGCCTTAGCATTCAGTGCCAAACCCTTTAATTTAAACTTCGTAGTTGTTGGATTAGGAAAAACTTCAAAAATTGTGTTGACTGTAGCATTACTTCTCAGCGGTTTATATGCTAGTTCTATTGAATCATAACTGTAAGCTGAAGTAAACAAGAATTCCTTTGAACAACATTGGTTATAGCTTATCTTATACTTTGCGTCAAATGTGACTGTGTCCTTTAACCAATAATTGAGATAATGATGATAAGGGTTTAGTCCAAAATACAAACTAGAAGGATATCCATGAGGTATTGGGGTGAAAGAGACTTTGTTACCCATTTCATCCAATGTTAACCTATAACTTCCAAAAGGTGGTGAAGCCGTCTGCAATTTTGTATGATCCCATGAAAACTCCCCTGGTAATGTTGGGTATGTGTAAACAAGAAAGTGGATTTTTTGCTTAGTTACTTGAATATTGCTCATTGTAGAATTTCCATTAACGGAAGTTTTATACCAATTGAGCAGACCATTATTGCTAAATGATAGAAGAATTGTTTTATCACTATGTATACTTGTATCTGAATTGATCCTCCTACCTCGAAATGAGATTGTATCATTATATCCAACTGCAACAAGAAATGAATGTTCGCCGGCAAAAGTAGTAAGCAGGCCACCATTGGTTCGAATCATTTCATGCCAGATGAATTTCTCATCTTTCAAATTATAAGCTCCCATCACTATGTCCTGAGTGTTAATATCTATGACATTCCGAGAATAACGTTTGTTTGCAATTGTATAATCTAAAGGGATTTCACTTGTCTTTCCATACAAATCAAGTCTATTTTCCCAAATGGAAAAATTAGAAAAGATACCATTAAGTAATCTCTTTTTTATTCGCTTTCCAGCAGAACTAAATTCAATTAAAGTAGTTTTTCCGTATTGAAAAAGAGAATCTTTATAAAAGAGAGAATCATAATATGTAATGTTGCTGAACATTGCGAAAAAATTTCCATCAATGTCACGTCTCCTAAGACAAACATTACCTGAAACATAAAATGTGTCAATAGCGGTCAGATGCCCATCAATGTTGCATTTCAAAAGAAGTGAAGATGGCGCCGTGTTTGTCAACTTGTTAAAACTTTGGTTGCCTGAATACAAATCACGCGTGCCATCAACTATAATGTAAAAGCCTCCATCCTCTGTGAATAAGGGTTCAATTAAAGAAATTCCTTTAAGAAGGAAACTATGCTTTAAGACGCCCTTTAAATCACAAACTGCTATTAGTATATTGCTAGGTTTGTCAGATTTCAAGGTTACACTATCAAAACAAATACTATCCCCAGAGAACGGGATAAACTGGTATAGTTTCTTATCGTGCTGATAAAAAGAAGGATTGCCTACCGTATAGACACCGGATGGAACCGTGAATCTTTTTGTCCACCAATACTTTTGAATGTATTTATGCTCCATTTGCGCATGCAGTGCAAATGGTACAAGGATAAGCAGGAAAGTTATATGTTTTATACTAATTTTCATCTATCGCGGGCAATAAGGAGATTGCGGTTTTTGAATGCTAATTACAAAATTTTTCGTGTCAATGTTCAAAACACCGCAACCATTTTCAGAACCACATGGAGCTTGGCTATCGCATTCCTTGCAGCAACAGAAAATAAATTGATTTTTCGGGTTAGTGTGGTCATTAGGATCGCCTCCATTCGAAATATATTTATAATAATCAGAAAGCATGAATGATATCAGTAAATTGGTCCTCATGGACTTTAAAGTTAGAACCCATTCGTCGCAGTGCTTATTTTGAAATACCGGTAAAATAAAAGTAGAGGGCGTGTTCCATTTTCCATACAATTCGTCTGTGACTGTTATATTTTGTACTTCACCTGCGCATTGAAGCGAAATCGTATAATCACATTCTAGTTCATTACGCACAGACCATTGTGCGCTCAAATAAAATGGTGTTGTTAGCAAGATTGCTATAATTGATATATTAAATGGATACATCTTCATTGATTTTGTATTGTCAGATCTTTCTCTAAATTAAAGTTAAAAACAATTTGCGGGAGTTCTGAGTGATCTTTTGGAATCACCCGATTTGAGATGAAAGTACTCTAACGATAAGATGTAATTAAAATTTACTACTAACAGGTTTTACCTGATAAGTGACAAAATATTTTTTACTTCCTTATATGAGTTATCTGTACTAAGCATGTATCTTAATAAATAAAAATATGAATCGGTAGGGCAAGCAACATTGTTATTTGAGCCATCCCATCCGGACAATATATCAGTTGTATGAAATACCTGTTCACCCCATCTATTATAAATTGTCAAGTCCATGTATTTAATCCCGATTCCTCTAACAAAAAAAACATCATTTATCCCGTCCTTGTTAGGCGTAAAACTATTTGGAATATATATTCCTCCAGGACAAACATCTTCAACAAGTATAGTATCTGAACCGTCACAATGATGACTTTCCGTGACGGTCACAATATAGATTTCAGGATAAGTAGCATAGATAGATCGAACACGTTCGCCCGTTGGATACCAATAATAACTATTCCAATCCCCTGCATCAAGAATGATTCCAGAAAGATCCCTGAAGCACACAATAGTATCATTCGGTAAGAATAGTTCAGGTTTTGGAACTGTAGCCACCTCTATGGAATCGGTAACAATGCATATTCTATTAGATGCAACCACTTTAAATAACCCTGCGTTCTTTATTACTACACTCGGTTCCTTTGCACCGGTATTCCAAGAATACGAATCATACTCACTTCTCCAGGCGCTGATGGTAATTGTCGAACCTTCGCAAACTATTGTATCCTTGATAAGATCAAGTAGAACGGGTTTCTGCAAAGCAATGTAAAATGAATCATAAATAGCACAAACTGAAGTATCCCTTACAATTACTGTATATAAACCTGAATCTACAATAGCAATTTGCCTTGTTGTATCGTTTGTGTTCCATTCCCAAAAGGCTTCAGGACTGCCAGAAGCAGAGAGCGTTTTCTGATCACCAAGACACAAAGTATCAAACAAATGATGCGAAGTCGGTAAGAATGCGGTAACAACAAACGTGTCCAATCGGATGCTGTCACCTTTAAGAACGAAGCAAGTATAAATACCTGGGTTTCTAGTGTAAATAGCTCTTGCATGAGTGCCATTATTCCAATTAAAAACTCCATCTATCACATTCACTTGAAGAAAAGCGCTATCTCCCTGGCAAAATGATATTGCCTTTACTTCTGAAATTGACTTATAAAAACCTAACTTACTGACAATGCCATCAAAATAAGTTCCGTTCCCATTATTAAAAGTTGAATCGAACGAGTTTCCTGTTGTCGGATAGTTAGAAGACTTTGTTGCTCCCCCAATAATAATATTCCCAGATATATCTATTACAATGCTATTGATTTCATCATCTAAGCTTCCTCCGAGATAGGTCGAAAACATCAAACTAGACAAGTCTCCTGACAATTCAGAAACAAATCCATCGTTTCCACCATTGAATGTTTTATCATATGCTTCATTTGAAGTAGGGAATCCACTAGAACGTGTTTGACCTGTGACCCATATATTACCCCACTTATCAGTTGTGATACCTTGGCCATAAGGCGCCCATGTACCATCAATACCTGTGCCACCTAAAAAGGTGGAAGCCTTCAGTTGAGAAAGGTTTGCGTTAAATCGCGAAATAACAACATCTGGTCCTCCATTGTGTGAGGGATCAAAAGCGTTTTGCGTAACAGGGTAGTTAGAAGAAGAGGTTGTACCCGCAATAATAACATCACCTGATTTGTCTATGCAAATACTGGCAGAGCCGTCCCCGATTGTTCCCCCTATTAATGTAGAAACAATAAGTCTTGTCAAATGATTATCCAATCTTGAAATGAAAATATCTCCACCCAATCTAGAATTTCCATAAACAGGTCCATTCACTGGATAATCAATTGAACTGGTTTGCCCTGAAATTAGCACATCACCAGAAACATCAACTGCTAAACCACCGGGAATGTCAGAATTTATACCTCCTATGAAAGTGGCAGATTGAAGAGTGGACAGGTCAGCACTTAATTTAGCAATGAAGGCATCCGTAATTCCATTAAAAGATGTGTCAAACGAAGTTGTAGTAACAGGAAAATTTAAAGATTTGGTAGTCCCTGTTAAAAATACATTACCAGTATTATCTACTACTATTTTGTAACTGTCATCTTCCTTATCACCACCTACAAAAGTTGACGCTATTATGGAGTCTAAGTCATTACTTAATTTTAAAACAAATACGTCGCTAGCACCATTGTATGTATTATCATAGGGATTACCAACAACAGGAAAGGAATCATCACTAGTTTTTCCAGTTATCAGAACATTACCTTGAATATCTAAGGTTATTGCATTCACGTTCCCATTCCCAACAAGAGTTGAGGCAAGAACTAATGATAAATCTGGGTTAAGTTTAGCAACAAAGATTGCACTTCCCACTGATGAATTGTTGAAAGGATATTCGGGAGATGAGGTAGCGCCTGCAACATATACATTTCCGCTATCATCCATTGCAATAGCATGAATTTTATCACTAAGCGAACCTCCTAAGAATGTTGATGATAAAAGTGGATCAATAAAGAGAGGATAAGAGTTATCATAGTTGCCCATTTTGAAACTATACTGATTTTGCCCTTTCAACTTATAACATACAGGTATCATTATCTTAACACCATCAATCAATTGCCAGGCAATAGGCTTCGTAAAACTCATTTTTCCATTAGAGGTCCTTAAACAAAGTTCTCCTTTGCACGTGATACTGAGATGAGCATTTGTAACTTCCATTTTTATTTTTGAAATATCTGCTCTAGGCTCAATACAAAACAACTTCTCAATATTATTTCCATATGCATGCAGTTCAAGTCTTATCCCTTTCCATAGTTCTCCCAAATCAATATCTTGAAACACCGATAAATTAGTTTGCCAATATTTAGAATCATTGTGCATAAAATAATTCATCTTAGTTGGTAAAATATTGATGCCCTTCACTGCAACCTTGGTTTGAAAAATTGGGATTTCTTTAATGGTGACTCCCATTTGCATTTGGTAAACGATTTCTGATTTGTGAGTTACAAAAACCTCTCCAGCAAAAGTCTTTGAATAATAGGCTACTTCTTTGGGATATTGTCCGTGATTTTCCACCCATTTTAACCCTAGCTTTTTAGTTTTGTTCTCAAAAGAACACTTATATGTTTTTTTTGAATTTAATGCTGTATTTGCAATACTTGAAAAGCCTGCCCCAAGTGCAATTATTAGAAAATAAACACTAAATTGATGTAGACGTCGCATGGAAAACGAAGATACATATAATATCTGGAATAACCTCAATTACAGATATGTTATATAAACAGACAAATCGAAATTCAACGACAAAAAAGACTTAATCAAATTGCAACAGAAATTTCTATGTTATGTGAATATCCTAACTAGGATTACGCATTTTATTGCTAATTCATGATAGGAAAAGAAAAGGGCCATCACTTGATTTTGAGATGACCCTCTTCTTAATACCTATACCTTTGTCATTTGCATCAATGTATAGAGACAGTTACTGTATTACCATCAAAATCAATATCTGTTAAATCCCAAGGTGGAAGATCTGTATTAGTCATCGCTTCATCTGGCCCCCCATTATCATAATCGTGGTTTGCGGTACCAAGTATAAAAGGAATATAGCCATTACTGTTTGGGCCTTTGCCGCTTCCTGGAACATATACCCATATAGCTTCAATTTTTTCAAAGCAATCGGTTGTAGTCGGAGCTGTGTTTACGCCCCATGAAACCACACCCTGACTTATACCCCAAGGAGTACTTGCATTAGTCCAAGTTCCTGAACCTCCATTGTACCATGCCCCAGCCCCTCTAACGAAGGACTCGCAATCATGAGTAGTAGAAGCATCACTAGGATTATGTAGCCATGCAGCATAATAAGGTGTAGCATCATATGATGCGGGCATTGTCCTTAAATCCCATTGGTTATGTTCAACTGTCACCCATTGAGAGCAACCAGTAATAGTAGAAACATAATCGGCTTGAACAGAAGTGGAGGAAGTCCAGTATGGAGTATACTGAGCTGAAGCAGTCTTTGTGAAAACTGTAACTAGAAATAAAATAACAAGGCAACTGAATACATTTTTCATATTAATTTTTGATTATAATTTAATTAGAACACCTTTATCCCTAAAGTTTAATTGGGAAATGCACTTGGTATAAGCATGTTCGATATGTTGAACTTTGTTAGCTCCCTTCTTAGTGCATAAAAAACAGATTGAAGTATTTCGATTAGGAATGCATTATTGGAATAAGTTTACTTTAATCCACGCTATTTATAATACACTCTTAACTGCCAGGTTATTTATGCACTTAAATCTTTATTCCTTATTAAACTAAGGCGGAGGATGCACGAAAAACTGAGGCATTATAATGTCAAGACTACTTAAACCCGAATTTTCCAGCCCATGCAATTCGTTGTAAGTACACCAAATTACTTTCTTGCTGTTTTTTAACACAAGTAAACCAATAAAGTAATTTTTTGATTGTAAATATAGGTATCGAAGCCATCCAAAAACTTTAGAAAAAACAGAATGCGAAGTATAAAGTTCTTTAATTGGAAGTTCTTGTTTCAGTTGGACTAGCATAATGAATTATTTCACCATACAATTTACAAGACTATAGTTGTTTGAACTTACATAAAAACAAGATTGGCACTTTAGTATCAACGAATTTTATATGGAACACATAAAAGAACTTCGATTTTATTCGTTTATTAAATTTATCTCTTAGCTCAGCTAATCCAACTTGTTTATAGTTAGAGGTACACCTCCTTTAAGATATATAGTATCACTAATACATAGTTACACATTGTGAACTTTTAAAACTATTAAACAAATGTTCATTCTGGTACGATAGTGTATTAATTCTGCCAAACCATAAAGCGCCAACGATCCATTAAGAAATTTCTCTTTAAGAAATATGTAGTTAAAATCTGTTTCAACTACATTGAAAATCCAAATCATTTCGACTTAGTCTGTTGATACTTTTAGATCATAATTGAATACCATCACCCAAAAGAGTATTGGTACTAAAGTATCAATTAATGAAAAATATAAATATAGCTACTAATTGGTTCTCTGTACATTAACTGTTGTGATTGATTTCTCTGACAAAATTCAGATTGAACCTAAAAACACATAATTCTAAATTTGAGTATAAACACAATAAATATTATGTCATTTACAGGAAACGAAAATCACAGTATCAGTCTAGAAGATGCAGCTGCACTTACTAAAAACTACAGAGACGCCAATATCAACCCTATTATCGGGGAATATTTTGGTCAAACAGCTATTGAAGAAATCTTAGCGCAAACAGGCTGTGTTGGAATTCGAGCTTACTTTGCAATATGTGATCCAACTAGCCTTGAACCTAAATTAAGGTTAGTAATTTGTGGAGTTGATTCTTCTGAAAATGATATTTTAAATATCATTGCAGAAAATGGATCTTTATGTCCACCAAATTGCTCAACCGCCAATGCTCTGAATTCTGATGAATGATTTCGAAGTTCTAATATCAAAATGCTCTAATTTTTCCGTGCTATCTCCATGTAATACTCCCGGAATCTAGGACCAAAGGTTTAGTTAAAAATAGACTTAATTTTACTAAACCCAATGACAAAACAAACACGGCGCAAATTCAGCGCGGAATTCAAGGCCAAGGTTGCTTTGG
>Ga0172379_10001869_pt1 | contig 39786 bp, 39 predicted proteins | sample GrowelOW334metaG_FD_119756 | JGI IMG/M metagenome (GOLD analysis project Ga0172379, IMG submission 119756) | Groundwater microbial communities from an aquifer near a municipal landfill in Southern Ontario, Canada - Groundwater well OW334 metaG | ecosystem: Environmental > Aquatic > Deep... | reverse complement strand
TCATTGCTTTCCATACGGGCTGATTTTATGCGGACACGTTTGCCGTTTATACTGGTTGTAGCTCCGGCATAGGGCGCATCAAAAGCACAAATCATGCGTTCTATATCTGTTGTTGACCAGTTCCAATTGATGAAGGCGTTTCTCAATGTATGCAAGCGTGGAAAATAGATGCTGAGATTTTCCTGGAGCATGAAGTCCTGAAAATCTTTTTCCTGTTGAACTTCATCAATAAATTCTTTGATAAAGGGAATTTCCTGTTCAACCGCGTATTCAAAATAATCATTCGGAATGCGGGCAGTAACCGGAAATAAATATTCCCGGAACTTTACAATTCGTCCCGAGTCGAAAACGCCCTGAACCATGTCCTCATTGATGATTTGCAGGTTACAGGCACCGATTCGTGTACCCCTTAGAATTTGCCAGGTATAATGGGCTCCTCCGCGGTATTGAGGCAAACGAATTCCCATCAGATCGAGCAATTTTCCGTTAAAACGGTCAATAACTGCTTTGTCGAAGCTCCATGCTTCGCCTAAACCTATTCCTAAACTGCTGTCTTTTATGGAAGCAAGAAATTCTGCATCTTTATTAATATCTTCAGCTACACAATAGGGTATGTTGTGCTGCTTCAGGTATCCTTCGAAAGTGGTACCATCCGGATAAATAATATCCTGCAATTGACGAGGTGCCGTAAACAAATCAAACGGCATGTTACCGTTTTGCTTCATGTAGAGCGCCAGTTCAGCTGTGCAGCGGGATCCGCCCAGAATCAGCAGGTGATCAACTTTTCCAAATTTCATGTTTATCGTTCTTTTTAAGGAAGTCCTTCTGTATAAATTGCATCAGGTATTCGTATAAGGTGTCGAAATTGATCTGGTAAGTATGGCATAAATCCACCAGGGAGTTTTTACCATCAATATTGAATTGCACCTGATTCATAAATATATTGAACAACTCAGGCTGATCTTTGCTGTCGAAATACAATCCGTGTTTGGTCAACCAGGGCGCAAGGATCATGGTATACTCCGGGATAAAATCTTTTTCTATGATATCAATAAGTTTCTCTGTGAATGCAAGAGCTTTATTCAAATGAGCATCCGATAATTTATCGGGTGTATCTGCACTGGAATGATACTCATCAAACGGAAAACGCTGAAGCGCAACACTAGGTACCGCAACTGTCGGATATTCATACACTCTTTCTTCATTGCCATATCCTCCAAACATATCGCAGGTCTGATGTCCTTCAAGTACCATTTGTCCGGTTACTTCCATCAAACGGTCAATATACCGACCACCCTTTAATGAGGATTTTATAAGCCAGTTCTCACCCCTTCCAACCGTTTCCAGATTAATCATGGCTACAGTTTTACGAACCACTTCCATATTATTTCTAACATAGAAGAACGTACCAATCACTTCCGGAATCAATTGCAATTGATATGAGTAATGTGGTTTGAAATCAGGATTGGTGGTTAGTTTGCGGAACAGTTCAATCAAAACTGCACAGCTGGATAAGTTATCGTTGCACAACTCATCGATATGTGCATTCAAACAAATGACCTGATCGGTTTTACCCTGAATAAAGATCTCGCCCACCTTCATGGTTCGGTTGTAATCTTTCTCCACTTCTATCAAAACCTCATATGCTTCTGTATCAGACAAAGAATCCCACACGTTTTGCGGTAAAGTCATACCCCAATCTACCAGCGCATAATTATATGCATTCCGGTGTTCCATGAAAAAGGCATCTTTTATGATCGGATGACAACGGAGATGTTTAGCCATTTCAGCTTTCGTAAATTGGCCATTTACTGGCTCGCTGTATGCTGCAACCAGTAGATGCGAATCTTTATCGCTGGCTATGGTTTCCCCTTTGCTGTTTTTGATATGCGCACGGATCAACTCCCATCCGCATGGTACTTCCCAATCATCGGCTGCTGAACCGGGTTTGTATTCATGTACAATAAGTCCGGGTAAATATTTTTTAACGATTTCAAATGCCTGATCCATTCCTTTCGAATTGATCATGCGGCGCAATGGCGCAATTTCTTCAACAATTTTTTTTATCTGTGTATTCATACTCAAGTAAACAATCGGATATTCACTCCTGCATTTCGTATCTGGGAACGGGTTTGCATAAAATTCTGATCGCGGTGGGCAAAGAAAGTTCCGGCAGCAACAGCATCGGCCATACCCACCTGGTATCCATCCGAAAAATGTTTGGCCAATCCGCAACCACCTGATGTGATAACCGGAATACTCACTGCTTCGGCAATCTGCCGTGTAAGGTCAGTATCCAGGCCTTCGTTGGTTCCATCGCGATCGATCGACGAGAGCAACAATTCTCCTGCTCCTCTTTTTTCGCATTCAATAGCCCAATCCAACGGATGCATGTCGGTTTCGGCTTGACCGTTATCGATACAAACCACATAGGAACCAGCTGCGTTTTTCTTATAATCGATGCTGATCACAACGCATTGGGCACCGTACTTTTCGGATGTTTCTGTAATGAATTCCGGATGCCGGAATGCGTGTGTATTTACCGAAATTTTATCGGCACCGTTGGATAACAATACCCTGAAATCTTCTTCGGTTGTAACGCCTCCACCGACCGTGATGGGCATAAAAATTTCTTCCGACACCTTTCGGATAATCCTGCTCAGCTTTTCAATGTCTTTATCCTGCCGGTCAATATTGATGAAGATCAATTCATCGGCTCCCTGATCCTGGTAGATTTTGGCTTGTGAAACCGCATCGCCGATTTCGATAACCTTGTCGAATTGTTTCGTGATCACCAGTACCATTCGGTTTTTGTCAAAACTGCTGGTTTTAAGTTGAAGCTTAGGAATTAAACGTTTCTTAGACATTTGCCGGATTCCAGTTTAAAAAATTCTCCAAAATGCGTAATCCAAAATCCTGGCTTTTTTCGGGATGAAATTGGGTTGCGAAAATATTTCCTTTGGTGATGGCTGCAGTTACCGGATAGGTATAATCATATGTTGCCACCACATTCTGAGGGTCGTTGCATTTTACATAATACGAATGCACCAGGTACAAATCGGCTTGCTGGGGAATTCCTTTAAACAACGGAAACCCTTCGCGGTGGCTAATTTCATTCCACCCGATATTCGGGATGCGCAAAGCCGGATCGTTTGGATGCAATTTGATTACATCGGCATCAAACCAGCCCAATCCTTCGTGCACTCCGCCTTCGAAACTGCGTTTAGCCATTACCTGCATTCCCAGGCAAATGCCCAGTGTCGGCTTTTTTTTCACCAACACTTCCTCGTTGAGTTTGCTCACAAAATTTTCGGAATGCAATTTCCCAATGCAATCTTTAAATGCTCCAACACCGGGTATAACAATGCGATCGGCTTGCTCCAGTTCATCCGGAGTTTTACAGATTGTTACATCGATACCGAGGTAATCGAATGCACTGTAAACCGATAAGAGATTACCCATTCCGTAATCAACGATGCCTATCATGCTTAATGCGATTTTTTCCAGTTTTCAATCTGAAGTTCCGCCTGTTTGCGGTCCATCTTACCTGCACGTGTCCACTGATCGAAGTCGGGTAATTTAACGCCGGCCTGTTGTTCAAATACATTCAGTTTCCATGGAGATACAGTATGGCTTTGAGCAATCTCGAAAAATTCTGTTTCGGTTAAACCTACCATTTCCAGAAATATTTCCAGACTGGGTGGTTTTTTACCTTCGTATTTGGCAATCATATCCAAGGCTTCTTCCCGATCCAGTCTTCCCTGACGAATATCAATGGAAGCCAGATGGGTCGGGCGTGTATAACCGCGTTTGATGTATTTGATATAATCGCGTACACCCTGCATATGACACTCTATCTTTTCGTAATTGTATTGTGGTGGTACATTTTCTACCAAATCTCCTTGCCAACCCAATTCGTCGGCAATCACTTTGGATTGCATTTTTACATCCCACGGGATATATGATCCGAGGCAAACGGAACGGTAATTCAGTTTGCGCAGTTCTTTCAACGGAGGATAGGTATACGGTTTAAAATCGCGCTCATCCACTTCTCCGCGCAACCGGATTGCCATGTCTACTGCAGTAATTCCAAGGTTTACAAACCGGTTGAATCTTTTCTCATCCACTTCTTCCGGTTGATCATAGCTATAATACGAAGTGTATTCGGCAGATGGTTCACCCCAGAAAATCAAAGGAACATTGTAACGTAAAGCAACCCACATCGGGTACGAAAAAATGCCCGTATGACAATGCCAGCAAAAATCTCCTTTTTCCAAAAAGCTTTGCAACATCAGTTTTTGCACCACTTTCCAATTGGGGGTAAAGGTATGGAAGTCGGCTCCCATGCTGCGCAATACCTTGGTTGTATTATCGTTCAGATTTGGACGCAGAAACCCGTGATCAAATCTCACCACCAAAGGTTTAATTTTGTATTCCTTCATCAGGTAATACAAAGTCCAGGTACTGTCTTTTCCTCCGCTAAACGGAATGATGCAATCGTAATCGTATTTACCACGATGGGATTCGATCAGTTCGGTGAGGTCGATTTTGCGCTGGGCCCAATCCACTTTGCCCTCCTTGAATTCAACCTGTCTGCAAACACTGCAAACACCTTGTTCATCAAATGTGATGCTCTCATGCGTTTCGGGCGTAAGGCATTTTGTACAACGTTTCAATTCCATATTCTCTGTACGGTTTAGTTATTAATTTAAATTTGTTGGTATATGCGATGAAGCAAGCGGGGTTCCCCGGCGAATATCCATGGTAGCCTGCTTACCTATAATTTGGGAATAATATTTTGGGTGCAATCCGTAACCGGGACGTATAGAACGAATGTTATCCGCAGTAAATAAATCACCGGCCTTCATGTCAGTAACGACAAATAACGAACGGGCGAATTTCCGGTTTTTCTCCACTTTAGCGGAAAGCTCGTAACTTACTTTTCCCAGTGCTTTCTCGGCTTCGCGAACAGCCTGAACCATGGCCGTAAATTCCGCAACATCCAGGGAGAATTCTGCATCTGGACCGCCAATGGATTTATCCAGAATAAAATGTTTTTCAATGATTCGCGCTCCCAGCGATGCAGCTACAACAGGTACCGTATTTCCCATGGTATGATCCGATAAACCTACCGGAGTGTGGAAACGATGTGCCATATCCACCATCGTTTTCATATTGGCCAATTCTACCGGTGCCGGATATGATGAGGTACATTTCAATAAAATGATCTGTTCGTTTCCTGCATTTCGACAGGTATCTACAGCCAGTTGAATATCTTGTTCTGTTGCTATTCCGGTACTCATGATTACCGGTTTTCCTTTTCGGGCAACGTAATCTATGAGCGGAATATCCTGAATCTCGAAAGACGCAATTTTATAGGCCGGTACATGAAATTTTTCCAGAAAATCAACCGATGTAAAATCAAACGGTGAAGAAAAGCAAATCAGTTCTTCTTCTTTGGCAACGCGAAACAATTCTTCGTGCCATTCCCAGGGCGTATAAGCTTCGCCATACAACTCATACAAGGTTTTGCCATCCCACAAAGTTCCTTCGTTGATCCGAAAATGTTCATTATCGCAATCAATGGTTAAGGTATCGGGGGTATAGGTTTGCAACTTGATGGCATTGGCACCGGTTTTTTTTGCAGCACGAATGGTATCTATCGCAATCTGTTTATTTTGATTGTGGTTGGCCGATAATTCTGCAATAATAAATACCGGGGAATCTTCTCCAATTACAAATTGATCAATTTGAATCATGCAATATTGTTAGTGGTTTAAAATGCAAATCCACATTCCGGATTTGTTCCAGGATTAAACATCCGTCGCTTACTTTAACGACAGGTTTATTTTGTTCGTTGATGTATAGAATGGTTCCGTTTGAACTTTCATCTGAGTTGTTTCCGGTTAGTACCGGCACTACTTTGTCGATGATTACTTTTTGTCCTTCACAGAACGTAAAGGCACCCGGATATGGATATGCCTGAGCCCTCACCCAATTGCGGATTCGTTCCATGTCCCAATTCCAGTTTATCCCTCCATCGTCAGGTGTACGTTTGCCGAAGTATGAAGCCTGACTTTCGTCCTGAGGAGTCGTATGCATCTCCCCATTTTCAGCCATTTGCATAAGTTGAAGCACCATTCCGGGATAAAGGGATTCGTATTTTTTTAGGATATCGGCACCGGTATCGTCTTTCAAAATTGGCACGCGTTTTTGTAAAATAACCGGACCTGTATCACAGCCTTCTTCAATTAGGTGTGCTGTAATGCCTGTTTCGATTTCGTTGTTGATAATGGCCCATACATGTGGTGTTCTTCCGCGGTACCTGGGCAATAAACTGCCATGAAAATTTACCGCCACATCAAATCGATCAAGAATATTTTGTTCCAAAAGGAAAAGGTAATTTACCGATAAGCCCAGTTCAAATCTTTGATCACCCAGAAAGGTCATCAATTTGCCTTTGCGGGGATTTCCCTTAAACAATGGCAGGTTGCATTGTTCTGCAAAATCAATAATTCCGGTTGATCCGCTATCGGTTGCAACAAAGGCCGGTTGGTAATGGGTAAAAAGTTGTTTCATCACTTCCAACCCCAGTCCGCCTGATACAAAGAGTCCGAATTTCATGCAGCCAGTTCCAGAAACAGTTTATTGAAACGTTCGGCCGATTTACCATCAATAACCCTTGCCTGTTGTTCAATCAGGTTGTTCAATTGAGTCAGGGTGATGGAACCCAGTACGGTTTTCCAGTTTCCTGTGCGATAATCTCCGGCATCGACAAAACATCCTTCATGGTTCAATCCCTGATGAATCAACAGTTGATTGTCGACATAAAAGCCACTTACTACAGGCAGTTTACAGGCAATGCATTCAAAGAGTGTACTGCTCGAAGGCACAATTCCAAAATCAGCCCTTCTCATATGTTCCGCCATTCCTTCTTCATTGAGGCCATCAAGCAAGTTTAATCTGTCGGTATACTGTTCTTTCAAGGATGAAAAAAGAGGTTTGGAAGGATTGCTTGCTCCCAAAACAACCTGCAAGTAATAATCAGTATTATCGAGCAGGTAAGTTGAAATTTCCAGTGATAAGTTTAATATATCGGATCCTCCGAAACAGATAAAGATATTTTTTATTTCGTTTCGCGGACGTCCCGGTTTTTCTGCTTCACGAATAAACGACTGACGCAACAATGCAAATGGGGTACCTAATGCAAATCGACCAATACTGGATCCCACATAATCCTGTTCGCGAATGTCGGGAGCATGATTGATGAGCAGATCAGCACTTATGGGTTGATCGTGAATATCATCTATCCGTATCAGGCGGGCACCTGCAGATTGAATATCCTTTTGCAGTTTCAGATCAAAATCGTAACCATCCAATACGACCAGCGAACCGGCCTGAATTTTAAAAATCCAATCTGATTCAGCCTTAATTTGTTTGAATCCAAAATCCTTTAAACGAAACTCTTGTATGAGCAATTCAGGAACCTTTTTACAGATATAGGTTATCTGAAATTGATCCTTCAGCATTTCTGCCAGGGCCATGGTTCTGTATAAATGACCAAGTCCCATTTGCAAATCGCCGTCGGCGCGGATAAAAATCTGTTTACTCAATTGAGGCGCTTAAAACCGGAATGACATACAGGACCTTCCAACAATGTATCTACCACTTTGTTGCCTTTTTCGCAATCCGCAATGATGGCGTAAACTTCATCCAATGCGTTGAAATAGGATTCAAAGTAAATGTCTTCGTGTGCTATAGAGGCATAGAAATTGGTGCTTGCCAGAAAACCCTTTTTGAGCATTTCCTGCGTCAGCAATGTTTTATATTTTAAAGCATTCTCGCCATTGAAGCTGTAAGTAGAAAGCGATGGAATACCGGAGATAGATATTTGCAATCCGTGTCTTGACGCAAGTTCCGCCCATCCTTTTTGCATTTTTGTTCCACGTTCGGTAATGATATTCCAGGATTCTATGCGGCGCATTACTTCCAATGATTTCAAGGCAGCTGTTGGTCCGATCCGTTCAGTCCAGAATGTACTGCTGATAAAAGTTTTCTGTGCAGCTTCCATGATTTCACGTTTTCCAACCACAGCGGTTAAGGCATATCCGTTGCCTATGGTTTTACCAAACATGGCCACATCGGGTTCAACACCATATTTCTTGAATATTCCGCCATAGGTTTCTCTGAATCCTGACGTACACTCATCGAATACCAGTACGATTCCGTTTTTGGTAGCCAGATCGCGTACTTTTTGCAGGAAATTATCTTCCGGTCCGAAGTTACGAACCACTTCCATTTTAATCACACCAATTTCTTGTGTGCGGATCAGTTCTTCGAGTTCTTCAATATTGTTATAATGGAATGGAAAAACGGTATTCTTCAGGTTTTTTGGAACTCCGGTTGGATCCAGGCCCGGTAATAAATGCCCGGATAAACCATCGCCTTCGTTGTGATTGGTAGAAAGATACCAATCGTGCCATCCATGGTAACCGCAAATGGCCACTTTATCTTTTCCCGAAGCTGCCCGTGCAATACGGATAGCAATAGCATTGGCCTCACCACCGCTACGTGCAAAACGTACCATCTGTGCCCAGGGATTCATAGCCACCAATTCTTCGGCCAGCCATACTTCTTCAGGGCAACTCAATGTACTCATATTTCCATTGGCAATCGTTTGCATCACTGCTGCATCCACTTCATCGTGGCCGTAACCCAGGGTATTGGTTCCAATTCCCATGATACACATATCGGTGTACTCCTTTCCGTCGAGATCCCACACCTTGCATCCTTTTGATTTCGAATAATACGATGGCCAGTTGTCCGGCAAAAACATTTCCGGTCTTTTAGAAAGCAACATGGTTCCTCCCGGAATCAGTTGCTTGGCCTTTTTATAGAGGTCTTGTCCTTTTCCCATTGTTAGGCTGTTTTATCTTGATTGATTGATTTTGTATATCCTTCGTTGCGTGAATGGTGTTCGTTTAATAGTTGAATCTCGGGATGTTGTTGTAAAGCATTTACATAATCCATCCAGGGCTTATCCGGACCAAGCAAGGTGATGAGTCTTTCAATTACACCGAAATCTTCTGCAGTATCAACCGTTAAGCGAATGGATGAATAATCGGGTTCGTTCTTTACACAGTCGGAGGTAAAGAGATTGCCTCCTTTATACGTTGAATTTTTCCAGATATATGGAGTAACATGTTCCAGTTCGGAAGTCATTTTTGCTTCATTCACTGCTTTTTCGAGCACACTGAATTTGAATACTTCGGCATCCAGTCCATCAGGATAGGTTGGATCCAGTGTATTGGAAACATAATCCAGATCGCGATCGATGGCATACTGAATGATACGGTCAATTACCGTGGCATCGATTAGCGGACAATCGGAAGTAAGCCGCACTACCCAATCGGGTGATTCGGGTAAAGCGGTGGCATAAAACCGCTCCAATACATTGTTGATGGATCCCTTATGCACCTCTATACCCAACGGTTTACAGATTTCCTCAATCTTAAAAACATCCGGTTCTGTAGTAGAAGCTACTTTGAGTTTTGTAATGAGCTTCGACTTCAAAATGCGTTGCAAGTGGATTTCCAGCAAGGATTTACCTTGAATGGTTTTGATGATTTTCTCAGGCAGGCGTGTCGAGCCTATTCTGGCCTGGGTAATGGCAATTATTTTCATTTCCAGTTGGTAGGATTTAATAATGCAGTTTCCGAAACATGGATTTGCTGATCAACACGTTGCGAAAAATGATTGTTGCATTGTATGGCTGCAAGATTATGAATGAGTTGATCTTTGGTATCTACACCAATCAACACATGATCTATTTGGTCGTTGCATACAGCATAACTCAATGCAGCTGTTAACATGGCTGTAGATTCTTCTTTACAAAGGGTTTGAAGCGTTTGTAAGTAAGGTTTTAATGGATGTAGTTTTTCAGGGATTGATGCTTCATGCATGAAAAATAGTCCTTGTAGGAATGCCGAACGGGTATGTATTTCCTTTCCGTTTTTTCTGGCTATGGCAATGTATTTTCCTCTTTGATTCATATTATCGAGGAGATTGAAAGGCAATTGAATCACATCAATCACCGGATCCATGGCCACTTGTTCCAGTTCTTCATTGGTGTAAACTGAAATTCCGATTTTGCGTATCAATCCCTTTGCCTTCAATGCCTCCAACTCCTTTTTCAAAAAAGGTTGTCCCAAATAATCTGCCATGCTATGGTAAGCATATACCTCAAAGCAAAGAATGTGTAGTTTATGTAAGGATGCTTCGGCCAGACCTTCTAATTCACCGGGTCTGGCTCCTTTGAATTTGCTCAGGATTTTGAATGTATGTGCATGCGACCGATGGTAGGCTCCTATTTGTTGGATAGCATCCCCATAAACATCTGCAGTATCCAGTGAATTTATTCCATTGGCAAAAGCCGAATCCAGAATTTCTGTTACCGCATCCGAATCGGGTTTACCGGTCAAATTATTAATTCCGTAATTTAAACCGAACTGTACAGTACCCAGAATGAGCTTCTGCTTCATGATCAGGCGTAAAAAGATTTTATTTTATCAATTACATAAGCCTGTTCTTCCGAAGTTAATGTTGGATACATGGGTAAGCTTAAACAAACTTTGTAATAACCTTCAGCATGCGGCATATCCCCTTCTTTCCAACCAAACTGGCGATAGTAAGGCATCAAATGAGCCGGGATATAATGTACCTGAGCAAAGATCTGTTGCGTGCGCAGGTAATCGTACAATCCTTTGCGGTCCTTAACTTCAACAATGTATAAATGATAGGCATGTCCATCCACACCACCTGATTGGCCCTGTATGAATGAACATCCCTGAAATGCCTTTTCATAATTGGCGGCTATCTCTCTTCTCCGCAGTAATCCCTGATCGGCACGCAATAACTGTGAAGTTCCCAAAGCTGCCTGAAAATCAGTTAACCGGTAATTGTATCCGAGGGTTTGCATTTCCATGTACCAGGCCGGGTAACTGGTTGCATCCGAAGTACCGGAAGCAAATGCAGGAGAATTGGTGTACAACGATTCGTTACGGGTGATGCCATGCGTACGCAATTTGAGCAGTTCGTTGTAGAGTTGCTGATCATTGGTGGTAATCATCCCTCCTTCGCCGCAGGCAATATGTTTTACAGGATGAAAAGAAAAGATGGCGAGTTCGGCAAAGTTTCCGTTGCCGCAAAATTGTCTCTTTCCGTTTGTATCTGTAAAATAGCCACCGGGTGCATGGCAGGCATCTTCCAGAATCCAGCAGCCAAATTCATCGGCAAGCGCGCGGAATGCTTCGAGGTCAACAGCCCGGCCACCAAAATCGACCGGAACAATGCCTTTATAAGTTCCTTTGGGCGATGACTCCAGTATCTTGCGTACTGAATGAATATCCAATAAATAAGTAGCCGGATCGATATCGGCAAATACCACTTCGCCACCGCAATACCGGATGCAATTTGCACTTGCGGCAAAGGTGATGGGCGTGGTAATTACCTTGTCGCCTTCTTTCACTTTAAGTGCCATGGCTGCCAAATGCAATGCTGCAGTACCATTGGCCAATGCCACTGCATATTTACATCCAATATAAGCTGCAAATGCTTCTTCAAACTCAGCAATGCACGGACCCTGAGTGAGAAAATCGGATTGCAAAACAGAAGAGACCCGTTGCAGGTCTTCTTCAGTTATATGTTGTTTTCCGTATGGTATGGGTTTCATTCGAATGGTTTGAAATCAGGGTCAACAAAGGTTTTGATTTTATCGCGCATGGTTTCAATCGTATCCCAATCGGTATTGGTTCCTGAGTTGTACTTGAACCCTTTTTCCACTTCCCATGCTTTGAAGTGATTGATGTATTTCTGTTTATCCTCGTGTGAAGGCAGGATGGCATAATACTTATCGAATTCGATGGTATTGTATGAATCGCTGTCAGTGATCATTTCTTCGTGCAGTTTCTCACCCGGGCGAATGCCAACATCTTCCAGCACCGCATTAGGTGCAATGGCGCGAGCAACCGTTTCAATGGTATAGGAAGGAATTTTGGGAACAAAGATCTCGGCACCCAAAGCATTTTCTATGGCCCACATCACCATTTCCACTCCGTCTTCGAGAGAAATATTAAAGCGGGTCATTTCTTTGTGTGTGATGGGTAATTTGCCGGTCTTGGCTTTTTCAAAGAAGAAAGGTATAACCGATCCGCGCGATCCCATAACATTACCATAACGTACCACCGAAAAGCGGATATCGTGATGTCCGCGGATATTGTTTGCCGCAATGAACAATTTGTCGGATACCAGCTTGGTTGCACCATACAGGTTAATCGGAGCCGCTGCCTTATCGGTTGAGAGTGCTACCACAATTTTAACATTGGTTGCCAATGCGGCATCAATCACATTCTGGGCACCACCAATATTGGTTTTGATGCATTCGTCGGGATTGTATTCGGCTGCAGGTACCTGCTTCAATGCTGCTGCATGAATAATTACATCGATACCTTCACATGCCCGTTTAAAACGATTCGCATCCCTTACGTCACCAATAAAATAACGCATTTGCGGGTATTTACTTCCGGGGAATACCTGGCTCATTTCAAATTGTTTGAGCTCATCTCTGGAATAAATTACCAATCTTTTAACGTCGGGATAGCGCTCGAGAATGATTTTGGTAAACATTTTACCGAATGAACCGGTACCGCCTGTAATTAAAATGGACTTGTCTTTTAACATGTTATTGAAAATTAATTTCTTTAGTGAATAGTGATAGAACTATTTAACCTTTAACCAGAACAAGAATTTTATTCAGTTGTTCTTTAAAATATCCGGTGGTTATATACATCAGGGATAATGCAGAAAGGATCATGGCACCTGTAACAGTAGCCACTGCTAATAAATTCATTTTCGATTTTTCATCCGGTAAATAGTCATTCACCAGGTAGGCAAAAACGGCCATAAATGCCAACGGTAGTATAACGGGCCGAACATAATGTTGCATCAATTGAACAAGATCTGTTTCAAGGTATTTTAACAAGACCCAAATAAATACAGAGGTATTGATCAAAAAAGCGGTCAGTTTAAAAATAGCAAACGCATTCAATCCCAGAAACGAATAGGTGGAAAATATTCCGATCCAATATATAAAAGGCAGCATGGTATTTACCAGATACATCATGCGAATGCGTTCCTGCGCCATGAGTAAAAGGGAGGTAGGATAAGAAATAAATGCAAACAAATTGCAGAGCACCAGAATTTGTGCCGGACGAACAGACTCCAGATACTGATACCCCACCCAGCTAATGATAAGCGGTTTGGCCATTAAAACCACTGCTATGATTGGTATCACCACCACGGGTTCGGTTATACGGGTAATGGTTTTATAGAAAGTTTTTAATCCTTCTTTGTCGTTGAGCCCGACAAAATGATTGAAGCGCACATTAAACGGGGCAAATAAAGTTCCCAGAATGCTGCGAAAGAAAGAAAGAATGGTTAAACCTATTGCAAAAATGGCTACCTGATTCGGTCCCAATATTTTTCCAATGGCAGCCGGATCAATTTCATAATAAAGTATCCAGGTCAATGCCGAATACAAACTGGTTAAGGCCAAAGCACGGGTTTTGGCGAATACTTCTGCATTAAACCGAATGGATTTAATCAACAATTTAAAATCGTATTGATACCGTTTCCTGGCAATGAATAATGTAATTACCGCAGCCAGTAAATTTACCGCCTGAACAAAGAGAAAATATCCTACAATATCATAACTGCTCTCCCGGAAAAAATACAAAACAGATGCTATTTTAAGGAGGTTGGCGATGATATTTGTACGCTGAACAATATAGTCTTCCAACCGCACTCCAAAGATCATTTGCAACAAGCGTTGTACCAGGGTAACCGGAGTAAACAAAGCAAGAATGAGAAGGAGTTTAGAAGCCACGTCTCTATGATCTGCCTGTATCAAATCTTTGATCAACCATTCGGGGTAAAGACTGAATACAAAAAACACAAGTGTAAACAACAACAGAAAAATCAACAGAATAAAATTGGTGAAACCAACGATGCCGATTTCACCCTTTTTATCTCCCTGTGCATACGCCTCGGAAGCATATTTTTGTCCTGCACTCATAAATCCCAGATCGGCATAAGCCAAAAAAATGGAAATGGAAATACTGATGCTGTATATACCATAAATCGTAGGATTGGAAGTGAGGTAAGGCACCACTATAAACATGGAAAGAAAATTCAATACCAGAGCGATGCCCTGCCATATGTATATCTTTAAATAATTTTTAGTGTATGAGACTTTCACTTCGTGAGATGAAAAGAGTACAAAGGGTTCTTTAACCTATTCCTATTGTGCTCAATCTATTTGTTCTCTGGTTTGTTTGATCTTTTCCTTGTATATTTCATTCGCCCGTAAAATTGCGATCAACAGAAAACCTAACAGAATCCCCCCTGCAAGCATCGATTTCAATTTACTGGTCTTTACCGGATCAATCGGTGAATAAGGAGAATCAATCACTGAAAATGAAGGAACCGTGCTTGCTTCAATAAATCTAAGGGTTTCCAGATTCTTTTGCGCTTCTCCATACATCATAGTCAACATCGACTCTTTAACTACCAGACTTTTATTCTCAACTTTGTTTTTCTGTAAGAGTAATCCAAGCGATTGATCGGTATTTTCAGCCAGGGCACGACGCGTTTCGTCAAGCGCCCGTTTTATGCTATCTACTTTTTCTGTAAGGATCTGTACATTGTGCTGAGTAGTTGAAACACTTTGATCTATATAAAACTCGATGATCTCTCTATAAATGGCATTGGTCAATTCGATCGCAAAGGCTTCGTCTTTATAGGTTCCGGTCAATGTTACAACACCACTCTTTTTGTCAAACGATTTGGAAACAATACCGGTTGTTCCATCTTTACCAATAATGCGCACACTGACACTTTTGATGGCTTTACGTTTTACAAAGCTCAATTCGTCGAACTTATCCCCCGGCATAAAGTTCACATGACTCAAAGCCGTATCCTTTTTCCATTTATCACGCAGTTCTTCCAATTCAATATAATGGTTGATCAGCAAATCTTTATTCCCATTCACATTGATTGGCTTTAACAGTGCATTACCGATAATCCGGTCAGAGCCGATCAATTCAAGAATCCGGGCCAATGGACTCATCGTTGTTGCTCCTCCTCCTCCTCCAAGTAAATTCGATAAGCCGGCTAACGGTGAGGTAGTGCTTGCATCTGAACGCATGACAAATTTCAGGTCAGCGTTGTATAACGGTGTACTTAAGTATGCATAGGTAAATCCTCCCGCCATTCCAATCATTCCGGCTGCAATGACAATCCATTTATAAGCAAGTCCGATATTTTTCCAACGAATAATTTCCTTGAAGATATCTTTGATAGATAGATCTTCACCTGGTGCAGGTGCAGTTTTGATTTCGTTCTCAACCATAATGCTTTATTTTATTGGATGAATGGAGATTTGCTTCGCAGGTATAAATTCTGTCCGACTGATAACAATTATAAACGTGCATCAACCAGTTCTTTCGGAAGAAATGATTTTACATCGTAAATCACTCCGTTAGGTTTAAGTATATTTTTATAATCCAACTCTTTAAACTCCTGATGTGAAACTGCCAAAATCACCGCATCGAACTGTTTATCTCCAATTGTTTGCCAATCATTAAGGGTGTCTACCTGATATTCATGTTTAACATGTTCAGGACTTGCCCAGGGATCGTAGATGGTAAATCTGATTTTATTCGCATTTAATTCGTTCACAATGTCGATTACTTTGGTATTACGAACATCCGGACAATTTTCTTTAAAAGTAACACCCAGAATCAATATCTCGGCTTCCTTCATATTGATACGTTTAGCATGCATCAATTTAACCGTTTCTTGTGCTACATAGGTTCCCATTCCGTCGTTCACCCTGCGCCCTGCCAGGATTATTTCCGGATGATAGCCAACTTCTATTGCCTTTTGAGCTAAATAATAGGGATCCACACCAATACAATGCCCCCCAACCAGCCCAGGTTTATATTTCAGAAAATTCCACTTTGTTCCTGCTGCCTCTATAACTTCATGGGTATCAATTCCCAGTTTGTTAAAGATTTTTGCAAGCTCATTCACAAATGCAATATTGATATCGCGTTGAGAATTCTCTATTACTTTGGAAGCTTCAGCTACCATAATAGAATTGGCTTTATGCGTTCCAGCCATAATGATAGACCGATACAATTGGTCAACCGTTTCAGCTATTTCAGGCGTTGAACCGGATGTGACTTTGAAAATCATGGAGAGGGTATGTTCTTTATCCCCCGGATTCACACGTTCGGGGGAATATCCACAAAAGAAATCCACGTTAAATTTCATACCGCTGCTCTTTTCCAACACGGGTACACAATCATATTCGGTACAACCAGGATAAACTGTTGATTCATAAATTACAATATCTCCTTTAGACAACACCTTTCCTATCATATCACTGGCCATAAGCAGTGGTGAAAGATCAGGGCGATTGTGAATATCAACTGGAGTTGGTACAGTTACGATATAAATATTGCAGGCATTCAAATCAGCAACGTCTGAACTAAATGTCAACTGTTCAGCTGATTCCAATTGCTCTTTTGTTGCTTCCAAAGTGATATCATTGCCTTTGGATAACTCCCGGATTCGTTCTTTATTAATATCAAACCCGATTACCGGGTATTTCTTTCCAAATTCAATAGCCAAAGGAAGTCCAACATACCCTAAGCCAATAATTGCAATTTTTTTGCTCATCAAGATTCTATTTCTATGTGTTTTATTTATTTCAAAGCGCTCCAAATCAGCAAATGCGCTTCGTGGAGAATTTCTTCGGCGGAATCCTGAAATTCCTGGTGATTATAAATTACAAATTTGATTTTCTTTTCGATCATCTTTTCCGCCTTCGACACCAATTCCATCAGGTAATCGCGGTTTACATCACCAATAATAATCAGATCAATCACTTTCGATTCAAGCCCTTTTGCAAATGATCCTACCAGATACACGTATTGCACATTGCCTAACCTTTCTACAACGTCTTCAATTAATCGGTCGATTCCGGCATACTTCAGAATAATATTGTGAATATCGCGAAACAAAGGATGTTGTACATTGGCCTTAAACATTTTTTTGTTGCCCATCGATTCAGCCAATAACAATCCGGCCTTCTCAAATTTGTTCAATTCGAGACGGATGCCGTTACTGCTGTCTTCAAACTCCGACTCCAGATTTTTCAGATAACTGGAAGTATTGGAATTCAGAAAGAATTTAAGCAGGAGTTTAACGCGGGTTTTGGAAGTAATTAAGGTACTGAGCATCTATAGCTTCGCCCCGTCAGTCACAGTGGACCAACCAGGAAAAATTAAAATCGGGTAAAAATATTACTCTAACTCTAAATAAGCAAGTGATTTTTACATTGTTTTTACGTTGAGTTATTTAGAAAAAACCACAAAGAAAATAGTTAACATTTTGATTACTAGTGGTTAAAGACTATATCAGAGTGGTTTCAATGCAAAACATACATATAACTTTTGGCTAAGCATAGTTAATGCAGCAATGCATATAAAATAGACTCCAATAAAAAATAAATCAGTTTAAGGCTTAAGGTAAGCGGAAACCAGGGCCAACGTTGTAAATACAGCCAGCAACCGTGAAACGAATTTATCGGTATCCAATGGCTTGATTTCACGTTTCTTTTTGACTTCATCGGGTGGTAATAAGGATACCCTTATTTTATCACCAGGATGTACTTTAGGATATTTCTTGAAAAACAAGAACCGTTTGGTAGCACGAACAGCTCCGTTGCCACTGATTACAACCAAAGATTTTAACTCGGCATTTCTTGCGAAACCTCCTGCATAATTGCGTATATACTTGGCTGCAGAAAGCTTACCCTGGTATGTAATTTGTAGCACATTCTGATTTTCGCCCAGAATATATTTGGTACCTACCGGTTCAATCTGGATGGTATTGCTCATTTTCGGTACATTAAGGTAATCACCCTTCCAGATTATCGGATCTTTTTTCAGGCTTCCTTTGTTTTTCATTGCATCTTCTGCGTTGAAAACTATCAATCCCGAATTATCCGTATATCGTACCAGGGTTACATTGTAAACATCCGCATCATCTAAAAACCCTCCAGCATCCTTGATCATATCTGAAAAGTGATATTTCTTCTTGCGCAGATAATATGAACCTGAACGTCGCACAGCACCGGACAGTTCCGCTGTTTCCTGCAATCCAAATTCTGCAATGGTACGAACCACAATCATATCAAATGGTTGGATCCGAAAATCAGCTGACTCTCCAATAGGGTTAAAATCTTTGTCGACACTCAGTTTGATCAAAGAACGAGTTGGCGTTTTGGAAAACTCGAATTTTAAACGGAAAATTTCAATTTGTGTATAATCCGAAGAAATGGTTAAACCACCGGCCAGCAAAATCATATCCTTAACGGTCAACGTTGGGTCGTAACGCAACTTAATCGGAGTTCTTACATCACCTCCCAGGCTAATGAGCGATTCCCTTTCATAAATATCTTTATTTAATATAATCAACTGATCGCCCGGCATCAATGAATCATTCATCACCTGTGACAATTCTATAGGCAAATATTCGGTTTTCAGAGGCTTAAACGGATCGGTACGGTATATATATCCGAAAGTAGCCGCAGTTGACTTTAGTCCACCAGACATGATGATGGCTTCCTGAATCTTCAATCGTCCATTGTATTTGAAATTCTCTTTGAATGGTGATCTTACCTCCCCAATAACTGAGATACTGAATTGCTCAAAAAATTTCCCCTGATCGTACACATAAATGATATCTTCTTCCTGCAATGGAAAATCTATAGATTTACCACCCATTAAACTATCGATGGAAATGGAAAGGATTTCAATGGTTCTATCGGCCTGTCTCCTCTTAATGAATACCTGATCGGTTTTAGCTTCCGGCAATAAAATGGCCTTTTGTAGTACACTCTTTAACGTTTTACTGGTTTTTAACTCGTAAACACCCGGATAACGCAATGCTCCTTCTATTTTCACAAAAGACCTCATTGGATTATTGATACTTTTTATGGAAATCACATCCCCATGCTTCAATGCCAGCTTTTGCTTGCCACTCAGTACTTCGGTTAAATTGTAATCCTTAATAACCATGGAGTTGTTTTCATAACTCTGCACCTGTACAAAATTAGTATAGGCCGTTATTTCCAGTCCCCCGGCGTAATCGATTAATTCCTTTAATCCTTCCGTCGCTTTTAATTCATAACGCATCGGGCGATGAACACCACCGGCAAGTGTTACTATTTTCTCAGCAACCGGTACATAGATAATATCGTTGTTTTGCAGATAGAAATCAAACTGTTTGATCGGGTTGCGCATAAAAGCATATACATCCAGAATTTTCTTTGTGTTTCCACGGATGATCTGAATATTCCGTACAGATCCAAAATCAGTCGGACCACCAGAAACGGCCAGTGCATTGAGGGCAGTGTTCAATGCGGATGTGGTGTACGAACCCTGACGTTCAACCTCACCAAATATATTTACAGTTAAGGTACGGGAAGTATTTAAGGTTAAAGCAAACTGATCCGAGTTGAAGGTATAATAGGTGGAGAATTTTCCAATCAACATTTCTTTGGCTTGTTTGAGGGTTAAACCGCTGAGAAAAATTTTCGGCATCAGATTTGGCTGAATATATCCACCTGCATTGATTTCGTACTGAGCATCGGCTTGCGATTTTCCAAAAATCAGGATATTGATCTTGTCACCGGTTCCTAAAACATAAGTTTCAGGCGGACTTGCATCTTTGGAAATGCGATAAATGGCTATCGAATTTTCCCTGAAAATTTTATGCCCGTAAATATCTGTTCCGGGAAGTTCCTTAGCCAGCATTTCCTGCGCTTTATCGGTTAGCAATTCTTCAACAGACTCATTGACCGGTTCAGTGGTATCAGGTACTTCTTCTGCTTTAGTTCCCGGAGGTACCAATTTCTTTACTTTACCTCCGCTTTTTTCAGCTTCCAGTTCTGCAACAACCTGTTCTATGGCACCCCGGTTCAAGACCAGTTCCTCCTGAGTCATATTATCAATGTCCATCCCTTTGGTCTTGAGGCGTGCTTTAACATCTTCTTCGGTTAAACCCTTAGCAGTTAATGCACTGCGGATCTGATCCATTACTTTCGGATCCGTTACCTGAGCGTGCAGGTTTTTAGATAAAACGCTGAAAATTAATATGATAGAAAGTGTAAATAGCCTGAAAGATGTGTGCTTCATTATTGTAATTTAATTACAGGTTGTGCAAAAGTAATCAAATATTTTATCCTTCAATTAGTTCAGGTTTACAAAGGACGCACCACCTGCAGGGAATTGTTTAAATTTTCATACATATGCCAGTCCAATTGAGAACAGGCAATCAAACCAGGATAAAGGTAAACAGGGATTCATATTTCCGCCCGGAACGATTTTATCCTAAACGAGATTTTGAAGGTATTTATTGTTTATGCATTGTATAAACGTCCGATCACCTCTACTACTTTCAATCCTTCTTCGGCCCGTGTTGCAACTTCAGCGCGGTGATGCAATACATCAATCACATTTTGTATCACATAATGATGGTTTTGAGCCGAACCTTTATAATGACCATAATCATTACCCGGATTCGTTGCAGGCAGAACTGGAACGGGATAATCTTTAATATGACAATATTCCAGTTTCTCCATGTATTGGCCACCAATACGAACCGAGCCCTTTTCAGCTACAATGGTCATGCTGCTTTCCATATTCTTATCCCAAATGGAAGTAGAGTAATTCAAAGATCCGATTCCTCCCTGTACAAACTCAAATGTTGCGATGCCGCTGTCGGAAAAGGAAGTCAATTGCTGATGATTAAAATTAAAATGTTTGGCCTGAATGCGGGTGATGTCGCCAAACAACCAGATCATCATATCAATAAAATGGGAAAACTGAGTGAACAACACGCCACCATCCAGATCAGGCGTGCCATGCCAATTTCCCGGAATATAGTATCGTGCATCGCGGTTCCAGTAGCAGTTCAGTTGTACCATATAAATATTGCCCAGTTTCCCGGAATCCACCAATTCTTTCAACCAAACTGAAGGCGGGGAATAGCGATTTTGCATCACGTTAAAAACCTCCTTTTGAGCAACACGGGCTGCATCCATGATTTGTTGCGCATCAGTTGCACGAAGGGCCATGGGTTTTTCAATAACTACGTGAAATCCTTTCTTCAACGCTTCAATAGCCATCGAAGCATGCAATCCGTTGGGAGTTGCTATTGTAAGTACCTCTGCTTCAATCGGGGCATTCAGCAGTTCAGTCAAAGAGGAGAAGTATGGTTGATCACCCTGCCAATGCGTTTGATCCGCTGGTTTAATATCAGCAACTGCTACCAATTCAGAGTCAGGATTTTGGAGGATCATTTCAGCATGGCGTTTTCCAATATGTCCTAAACCGATAACGGCAAATCGTGTCTTTTGGGATCTTACACTCATTTTGTGCGGCATACCAATCCGTTTTGAAGCGTATATTCCTGCTGGCTTTCTGTGCATACAGCCCGTCCATTCTCGAAATGCAACGGGTTACCGTATTCGCTCATCCATCCGGTTTGCCGGCCCGGATTACCAATAACCAAAGCATAATCCAATACATCGCGGGTTACCACGGCACCCGCACCGATAAATGCATACTTTCCGATGGTATTTCCACACAATATGGTGGCGTTGGCACCAATCGATGCACCCGTTTTAATGGTGGTTTGCGCATATTGACCTCTACGGTTCACCGCACTGCGCGGGTTCAATACATTGGTAAATACTACAGACGGGCCGATAAACACATCGTCCTCGCATAAAACACCGGCATATACTGAAACATTGTTTTGTATTTTGACCCTGTTTCCAATTACAACTCCTGATGCCACCATTACATTCTGCCCGATATTGCATTGTTTTCCTATTTTACAATGGGCCATAATATGCGTAAAATGCCAGATATGGGTTCCATCGCCAATATCGCAAGGCTCATCAACGAAAGAGGAAGAATGGACGAAATAAGGAAGTGGTTTGTTGGTCATGCCTGATAAAAAGATTGAATGTTGTTGGCGATAAATGTTTGTTGTTCGATGGAAAGTTCTGTATGCATGGGCAAAGAAAGTACTGTCTGACAAAGGTTTTCAGCCACCTGAAATGTACCGGCCGGAAATTGTTTATCCATAAATGCTGGTTGCAAATACAAAGGAATCGGGTAATAAATCATCGATGGAATTCCTTTGGATTCCAGGTATTGTTTCAACCTGTCGCGGGATCCGTTGTGTATGCGAATGGTATATTGATGAAATACATGCGTGGATTTTGCATGCCGGTATGGAATCGCTATTTGTTCTATTCCTGACAATAAGGTATCGTATAGTTTTGCCGCTTCTTGTCGCCTAAGCGTATAATCGGCGAGGTAGTTTAATTTCACCTGAAGTATAGCTGCCTGTATGGTATCCAGGCGTGAGTTGATTCCTATTCGTTCGTGTTTGTATTTTTCGCTTTGACCATGATTGGCCAATTGTTTGCAAATAGTGGCCAGTTGCGGATCTCTTGCCGTAACGGCTCCTCCGTCGCCAAAACATCCCAGGTTCTTGGAAGGAAAAAAGGAAAGACATCCGAAATCACCCATATTACCGGTAAATGACTTGCTTCCATCTTCCATGGTATACTGTGCTCCAATAGCTTGCGCATTGTCTTCAATCACGCGCAGGCCATGCTTTTCTGCCACTTTCATTATTGGTTCCATATCGGCTGCCTGTCCGTATAAATGAACAGGCATAATCGCTTTGGTTTTTCCGGTGATACACCTTTCAATCGTATCCGGATTTATGAGAAATGTTTTCTCATCAACATCTGCCCAAACCGGTTTAAGACCTAACAAGGCCACTACTTCCGCTGTAGCCGCATAAGTAAATGCAGGAATAATAATTTCGTCGCCCCTATCGAAGTTTAACGACATTACTGCCAGTTGTAACGCATCGGTTCCATTGCCACAGGTAATTACATGTTCAGCCTGCAAATACGATTGCAACGCCAATGAAAAGGTGTTTACTTGTTTGCCCTGAATAAACTGGCTTTCATCCAAACAGATCTGGAGAGCATCATCTATCTCGGTTTTGATCCGCCGATACTGACCATGCAAGTCAACCATGTAAATTTTATTCATGCACAATGGGCCTATAAGGGCGGGAAATTATAAAAACTTCGCTTAAATACTTTCAAAAACGTGATTTGGATAGCTATGGTATCAGAATCCTTTACATTTCTTTTTCAAACCAACACCCTTACCTTCGCAGCTCATTTATGGAAATTATTCATTTTACGGAGGCCGCGCTTCAAGCCATCAAACGCTACCAGGAAAACCTGCAGATCCCCGAAAACTATTATTTACGCATTGGCATTCGTCAGAAAAATGAGAGCAACAAGCGGTTGCTGATTGGCTTTGATGCCAAAACGGAAAAGGATCGCCTGCAAAGCGTTCAGGGACTCGATATCATTTATTCGCCCGGTGAAGTTTTTTTCTTTGCGGGTATGGCTATCGATTACGTAGAAGAAGATCAGCGAAAAGGATTTACTTTCGTTGAACATAAGCAACTTGCCATTTGACCTTTCGTGATAATATAGGACTCGCCCTGCACTCCATTGGTGGCAATAAACTCAGGGCTACCATCACCGCCCTGATTATTTCCATAGGGATCATGGCTCTGGTGGGTATACTCACGGCTATTGACGGAATCAAGTCATCCATCAATCAGAATTTTTCGGATATGGGGGCCAATACCTTCAATATCAAAAACCGGGGCAATAATGTAAGTTTTGGAACCAGCGGCAAAGCGCCGAAACGGTATCAAATGATTTCGCGGTATGAAGCATACCGTTTTAAAGAAGAATTTTCGTTTCCTGCTACTACTTCCCTTTCCGTAAATGCCTCCTTTGCTTCTACGGTAACCTATCAATCGGAAAAAACCGAACCCAATATTATGGTGATGGGCGGCGACGAAAACTACCTGAAGATCGCGGGTTATAATATTGAACTGGGCAGGGACTTTAGTTTAGCCGACATCAACTCGGCAGCCAATGTATGCCTGTTGGGTAAGAGTGTCAAAGACAAATTATTCAAACGTAAAAACCCGATCGGAGAAAGTGTGGAAGTGGGTAGTGCCCGTTACAGGGTGATCGGAACATTGCTGGAAAAAGGCTCTTCCATGGGTTTTGGCGGCGACCGCCTGGTCATCCTTCCATTGGAAAACGCGCGCATCACATTTCCCAAGCCCAATATGAGCTTCGTTATTACATCGTCGATTACCGATGTGAATCAAATGGATATTGCGGTAGAAGAAGCACGCGCACAGTTTCGGAAAATCCGAAAAATACCGGTGAGCAAGGAAGATAATTTCGAAATCATCAAAGCCGATAATCTTGCAGAAAGCATGATTGAAGATTTGCGTTATATTACCTGGGCAGCTACCATTATTGGTTTTATCACATTACTGGGAGCAGCCATAGGATTGATGAATATAATGTTGGTATCCGTTACGGAACGAACACGCGAAATAGGTGTACGAAAAGCCATTGGTGCAGATCACAATACCATTAAAGCCCAATTCTTGTATGAAGCAATTACCATCTGCATCATCGGTGGTTTGGGTGGTGTTTTCCTGGGAATCATCATTGGCAATCTGGTTTCGATGCTGGTAGGTGGAGGCTTTATCATCCCCTGGCTTTGGATGGCAAGCGGTATTACCATTTGTGTTATTGTGGGCCTTGTTTCCGGCATTTACCCTGCCATCAAAGCTTCGCGCCTCGACCCCATAGAAGCACTGCGTTACGAATAATTGCCTGCTGAACCCTTTTGCAAAAACTTTATTGCTTGTACTTAAGGTACGATCCGAAATGGAAATTGCATCTATATTTGGCACACAAAAACCATTCTATAAACCCGCTAAAAAATACACCTAACACAAGTTAGGATACTCCGGTGATACTTCGGAGATACTTCGGGGATACTTCGGGGATGCTTCGGGGATGCTTCGGGGATACTTCGGGGATACTTCGGAGATACTTCGGGGATGGTTCGGAGATGGTTCGGGGATGGTTCGGGGATACTTCGGATTTACCGGCAAAAAGTCTAATCAACATCCTTATAAGTTTGGAAATTCAGCCATGAATGCCTACTTTTACATCGTGAAAAGCAAATCCAAAAAGTCTTCAAAAATTGATCATTCATTAAGAGAACAGATTCTGCATTCAATGATGGCTTCTTTTAAAATTGAAGGGATCAAGATCCCAATTGAAACTGCCCTTGCTACCTTGAAAAAAGTGGAGCTCAACCTGGGAAAATAGAAGCTATAAACTCTTCCATCTTTTTGTATTCCTTTTTGGCAGCTAGTTGAACAGCTAACACATAAATCTCAAACTCCATCTCTCCTACTTTTTCAAATAACAGGGATCCGTATCCATGTTTACGTACCATCAAATTCGCAAGAATACGAGCCGTACGGCCATTTCCCTCTCTGAAAGGGTGAATATATAATAGCTCTGCGTGGACAACTGCTATATCGCTAATCAATTCCTCCTTATTTCCATTGTCTTTTAGCAACTTTGATAAGACCTCCTTTTCAAAAGTTTCCATAGTTTCAGGCAGAAATCGAGCAGCAGCAAAGGGAAATCCTCCCTTTGACAAATTCACATCACGGTATTTGCCGGCAAAAGCATACAAATGACCAAGTGCCAGTTTATGGATTTGAAGGATGTATTTAACATTAAACTTTGTTTTGTCAGACAACTTCTCCGTTAATACAATTTCAGCTTTCAGAAATCCTTCAAACTCAGATAATGCAATCTCCTCCACCGATTTCAAGTTCAGTAGATTTGGTAAAAATTCACTTTGACTGTCAGGCGCCTGATATTTCATTTAAAACAAATATAAAACTCCTGAAGGTTTTCGGTATTGCCCATCCGGTAACAGCAGTATTCGGTTGAATAGAACGGCAAACGGGCTGAAAGTTCGCGTGAACATAGATACTTCGGTGATGGTTCGGTTACCCCCGCGTTAGGCGCAGAGCGGCCTGTCTGAGCTCTCACACTTTCATAAATCATTAGAATTTCTCATTTTGAATGATAGTTTGGGATTTCATTGCTTTAGAGAACTTTGAAGGGAGAGGGAGGGGTTATCCCTCCTGCTCTCCCTCTCCCTCTCCCTCTCCCTAAATTATATATCTACAACTTACCAAAATTTTGAAGGATGAGGCTAGCCCTCCTGTTCAGGAAGAGAGTGGTTAGCATTAGAGAACTTTGAAGGAAGAGGGAGAGGATGAGGGAGATCTTAGCCCTCCTGCTCATCCACATCCTCTCCCTCTCCCTAAATTACACATCTACAATTTACTAAAAATTATACAGCGAGTGCCGACCCTGTAGCACAAAAACAACATGCCTTTGGGAGAGTAAATTCGGAGGATCGCTTTTATAAAGGCATGGTAGTTTTTGGCAGACGGGGGAACGCCCAACATAATCTTGTAAAAAAATACGAAGTATCCGTTTATGCGTTTAATCCTATAAATCCATTTGCATTCCTGTTTATGATTGCACAACTTGCGGGCATGAATCGAAATGCATTGATACGGGTTTCTCTCCTGCTTGTTTTCTGTGTGAATTTTACATATGCCCAGCAGGTTAAAGAATCACACCTGAAAAACCTGCGGCAATTGACTTATGGAGGCGATAATGCCGAAGCTTACTGGAGTTACGACAATACTCACCTTACTTTTCAAAGCAATAACAAGGCCTGGGGGCTAAAATGCGATCAGATTTTCAATCTTCAGATTCAGGCTGCGTTGCAGGATACTACCTACCATCCTCCAATGATCAGTACCGGAAAAGGACGCACTACCTGCAGTTATTATCTCAAAGACAATAAACATATTCTCTATGCATCCACGCATATAGGCAACGATCAATGTCCGCCGGATCCACCGCGCACGGGTAAGTACCTGTGGGCAATATACCCAGACTTCGATATTTTCATTGCCGATCTGAACGGAAACATTGTGAAGCAACTCACCAATACACCAGGTTATGATGCAGAAGCAACGGTTTCACCCAATGGTACCAAAATCGTATTTACTTCAACACGCAGCGGTGACCTGGAATTGTGGACCATGGATATAGATGGCTCTAATCAGAAACAAATCACATTTGGCTTGGGATACGACGGTGGTGCATTCTTTTCGCCGGACGGAAAGCAATTGGTTTTTCGCGCATCACGCCCTGCGTCCGATACAGCAAAAAAGGAATACACCGACCTGTTGCAGCAAGGTTTGGTAGCACCCAGCACCATGGAAATATATACGTGCAATGTTGATGGAACGAACCTGAAACAAATAACCCATTTGGGAAAAGCCAATTGGGCTCCTTTCTTTCATCCATCGGGTAAGAAAATAATTTTCTCCAGTAACCATCATTCAGAACGCGGATATGATTTTCAGCTTTATATGATCAACACCGACGGAACCGGACTCGAACGCATCACGCATGAAAGCATGTTCAATGCATTTCCGATGTTCTCTCCCGACGGCAAGAAGCTGATATTCTCATCCAACCGAAACAATCATGGAACCCGGGATACCAATTTATTTTTAGCAGATTGGCAGGATTAAATCACAAGCTCATGATTGCATCTCTGCAGTACAGACGCGATTTATCGCGTCTCATATTATTCCGCGATTTATCGCATCCCATATCCCTCCGCGATTTATCGCGTCTCTTATCCTTCCGCGATTTATCGCATCCCATATCCCTCCGCGATTTATCGCGTCTCTTATCCTTTCGCGATTTATCGCGTCCCATATCCTTCCGCGATTTATCGCGTCTCTTATCCTTTCGCGATTTATCGCATCCCATATCCCTCCGCGATTTATCGCGTCTCTTATCCTTTCGCGATTTATCGCATCCCATATCCTTTCGCGATTTATCGCGTCTCTTATCCTTTCGCGATTTATCGCGTCCCATTAGCCACCTCGATTTATCTCATACATACTTTTTATGCGCTTTGTCGTTTCGATGAGACGCGATAAATCGCGTCTTTACGCGAACATATTATTTACCTTAATTCCTCAAAGAATGAGTACTCTAACAAAAAGAATTTTAATCCTGCTGATCAGCGTTGTCTTCACCCTTTCGGTGCATGCACAACCGTATAATTTCAGCACCAAAGCTCTGAAAAAACATATTGAATTTCTGGCGTCAGAAGCATGTGCAGGACGGGAACCCGGAACCAAAGGCGAAGCGCTGGCCATTCAATACCTCAGCAAGGAATTTAAGGCACTTCATTTATCACCTATGGGTAACACGGGATATGAACAACCTTTCTCGTATAAAACGCGCCTCAACCCTCACGATACAATCGGCGAAGGAAAACAAAAAAACGGAAGCAACGTGATTGGTTTTCTGGATAACGGAAGTAAATATACCCTGGTAATCGGAGCACATTTTGATCATTTGGGAAAAGACTCGCATCCCTCCTCACTCGATGTTCATAAAGACCGGATTCATTACGGCGCCGACGATAATGCATCGGGTACCGCCGGTGTTTTGGAACTGGCCAGATATTATGTAACCAACGGAAAAACGGAACCCTGCAATTTTTTATTTATGTGTTACTCGGGTGAAGAAGACGGATTGATTGGTTCAAAATATTTCACCAACAATCCTACCTATCCGTTATCGTCGATTCGTTGCATGATCAACATGGATATGATAGGCCGTCTCAACGACTCCACCTATAAACTGATGGTGTATGGTGTGGGTACCAGTCCGGCTTATACTGCTGTATTTTCTAACCTTCCGGGCAATCTTAAACTGGTTTACGATTCATCGGGCATTGGTCCATCAGACCAAACTTCTTTCTATCTCAAACAAATTCCTGTATTGCATTTTTTTACCGGACAGCATAAAGATTATCACAAATCCACCGATACCCACGATAAAATAAATTATCCGGGCGAAATAAAGGTATTGGAGCTGATTGCACAGGTAAGTGATGCATTATCAAAACTTGACACTATTGCATTTACACCAACAAAACAAAACGAACAGGTTAAAGTGAGCTTTAAGGTAACGCTCGGCATTATGCCCGATTATACGTATGAAGGAAAAGGGGTCCGTGTTGATGCGGTTACAACGGGTAAACCAGCATCGAATGCAGGAATACAGGCTGGCGACATTATTCTGCAACTGGGCGAAATTCCAACCACTTCCATGCAGGGGTATATGAAAGCATTATCTGCATTTAAAAAAGGAGATCATACTCAAGTAATTATACTGCGACAGGAAAAAGAACATAAGCTGGAAATTTCCTTTTAAGGCATTCGCCTATATTTGACGCATGTCATTGTTTCTATTCAGTCATACTGTTACAACTTCTTATTGGTTGGTGGTGCCCTTTGCCCTCCTCCTCTTACTGATTGCTACCGGACCGGTTCTATTTCCCCGGTTGTGGCACGAAGCCTATAAAAACATAACAGTAGCCCTGGGTTCAATGGTGGGGATTTGGTATATCATTGGGTTTGATCAACCGCATTTGGTAGTAGAAAGTCTGGCTGAGTATATTTCTTTTATTTCTTTGTTGCTTGCCTTATATATCGCTTCAGGTGGTATTTATATTTTTGCCGATTTTGAATCAAAGCCAACTACCAATCTGGCATTTCTGCTGATAGGTGCGGTATTGACCAATGTTGTTGGAACAACCGGAGCCTCCATCCTTTTGATTCGTCCGTTTATGCGCTTAAACCGCTATCGTTTAAAACCATATCATATTGTCTTTTTCATTTTTTTTGTTTCCAATATTGGCGGGGCTTTAACTCCAATTGGCGATCCGCCGCTGTTTCTGGGTTTCTTGAGAGGGATTCCTTTTTTCTGGACCATTACGCATGTATTCTGGATCTGGCTCCTTGCATTAATTGCCCTTGGAGCAGTCTTCTATTGGCTTGACCGTAGAAATACCCAATTAGACGACGTGGACATTTCGGCACATTACACCAAGGATATTATCATCAACGGTAAACGAAATTTTATCTGGCTTGCCTTAATTGTAGGAACCGTATTTCTGGATCCCAATATCTTTGAAGGATTCCCGCATATAGCCTATCACGGCAAAAAAATCTCGTTTATTCGTGAATTACTGCAATTATCCATTGGCCTGGCATGCCTGCTTACAGCCAACAAGAAAGCCATGCAGAGCAACGATTTTGATTTTGAACCCATCAAAGAGGTAGGCTTTTTATTTTATGGTATTTTTTTAACCATGATCCCTGCGTTGCAAATTTTAGAATCCATTGGTTCGCATGGCACCCATTTGTCAGTAGGCCAATCATACTGGTATACCGGTTTGGCTTCCAGTATACTGGATAATGCTCCAGCTTTTATCAATTTCGTGACCCTCACTATGTCGTCGTTCGGGTTTAGTATTACCGATGTAAATCAGGTAAGGAGTTTTGTTGCCGGAGAACAATTCACCTATATCGTTTCCATCTCTATAGCTTCGGTATTCTTTGGAGCCATGACCTATATTGGCAATGGCCCGAACTTTATGGTGAAATCCATTGCCGAAAAAAACGGAGTAAAAATGCCTTCTTTTTTTAGATACATTACCCATTTCAGCATCCCGTTTCTGTTGCCATTGCTGGCATTGATCTGGTTGTTGTTTTTCATTTAAAACCTTTTTATCTCATTTTGGTTATACTTGTATTTTAAATGGCAAAACGATTCAAATCCGTCCTCATCATAGTCGCCTTCATAAATTTGCTGGTGTTTCCCTTCTATGTGGGTGCGTTATTGCCTGCCGATCCGTATGAAGGAAAACTCTCGGTAAAAGAAAACAATGGCATAGTTTCTTGTATTTCGCTTATGATTATGGCGGAAGAAAACAATGAAGAAAAAGACGATCTTTCTGATGATGAAGATAGCTTTTCCTTTTTGCTCACCGTATTTGAATATCACCATCCACTGCTCTTTGGTGAAAAGATTCGTCGAAACAGAACACACCGGTTATTGAATAATCAACAAACAATTTATTGCCCTCCCGAAAACGGAAGCCTCGCATAAATACATCCCGTTTTTTTGGGAATTTTCTTCCGACTTTTGTTTGTTCAATTTATAAATATTATTCAGCCAAGTGAATCCAATATCATTCAATTATAAATTCCCCCCGCTTCAAAACCTCAAATACGATATCCCGGCATCAATAGCAGTATTTTTCGTAGCTGTTCCACTCTGTCTGGGCATTGCCCACGCATCCGGCGCCCCATTATTCTCCGGATTAATTACAGGCATTGTTGGAGGTATACTGGTAGGGTTTCTAAGCAGTTCTAATCTAAGCGTAAGTGGTCCGGCTGCCGGGTTGACCGCCATTGCCATTTCAGGTATTCAAAACCTGGGTTCGTTCGAGGGATTTCTGACAGCAACTTTTCTTGCAGGTCTTATTCAACTTACCCTGGGATTTCTCAGAGCCGGTTCAGTGGCCAGCTATATACCCAATACCGTAATCAAAGGAATGTTATCTGCCATTGGTTTGATCCTTATTCTGAAAGAATTCCCTCATATGATTGGCTACGATGTGGAAGCAATGGGGGTTGAAGAATTCAATATAACCAGGGAAGATGTATCGGATGGTTATCAAAATTCCGGTGTTGCTGGCAGTAATTCACTAACCTTGTTTTTCAATTCATTGCTTCATATCAACAAAGGAGTTCTGCTTATTGGTCTTGCCTCATTTATCAGCATGACCGTGTGGGAAAAATTATATCACAAGCGCTTTAAACTTGTACCCGGTGCATTGCTGGTTGTAATGGCCGGTATGCTGGTACAGTTTATTTACGAACGTTTTTCAGGTGAGGCAACTTTAACTGCAGATCATTTCGTAAATATTCCGGATCTGGGATCTATGGCAGCCATCTCAAATGTGTTTATTCGTCCGGATTTCTCGGTCTTCAATCAATACGGATTGTATGTAACGGCCTTTACAGTAGCAGCAGTCGCTTCGATTGAGACTTTACTCTCGACTGAAGCAATCGAGAAACTGGATCCGGCTCACCAGATCACCAATCCTAACCAGGAGTTGGTGGCGCAAGGGATAGGCAATACCCTGAGTGGCTTATTGGGAGGATTACCCATGACAGCAGTAATTGTAAGAGGTTCTGTAAATGTGAACTCCGGTGCCCGATCAAAATATTCAACCATCATTCACGGTTTTCTGATCGCTGTTGCCATACTTTTTTTCGCTTTTTTAATGAATAAAATCCCTTTAGCCAGTTTAGCGGCTATTCTGGTATTTACCGGTCTTAAACTGCTTAATCCATCCATGTTTATGAAGGAATACAGGTTAGGATGGAGTCAGTTCATTCCGTTTATAGTAACCTTACTGGCTATTGTATTTACGGATTTACTGATTGGTGTAATCATCGGATTAGTCGTTGCTTTCATTGCCATTTCCATGGAAGATTATCAGGCAACAATTTTCCGTGTGGTAGATACAGGTACGCGCAAGAGGGTTATCCTTGGAGATAATGTAAACTTTCTTTACAAACCCAAATTAATAAAAGTACTCAGGTCAGTAGAACCCGGCACTACACTCGAAATCGATGGATCCAATAACCGCTACATCGATCGCGACATCATCGAAATTATTCAGGAATTTAAGGAGGCGTCCGGTCAACGCAATATCAATGTAATCATCGGAGGAATTAAAACTATGGACAATAACAACAAAGACTTTCACGAGGAAATGCAAGAATCATACGATAAGCTTTTCAAAAACAACCGCAAATGGATAGCCGAAAAACTGGATGAAGATCCCAACTATTTCAAATCAAGGGCAGGCGGACAAACACCCAAATATCTCTTCATCGGTTGCAGCGACAGCCGCGTACCGGCTAACGAAATTACCGGTACCGAAGCTGGCGAAATGTTTGTACAACGCAATATTGCCAATATGGTGGTACATACAGATGTAAACCTGATGTCGGTTTTACAATATTCAGTAGAAGTATTAAATGTAAAACACGTGATAGTATGCGGACACTACGGTTGCGGAGGTGTGCGTGCTGCCATGGAAGATCAGGCGCACGGGCTTATTGATAAATGGCTGCGCAATATCAAAGACGTGGTACGTTTGCACAAAGCAGAGCTGGATGCCATCGAAGATCACGAATTGAAACACCGCAGGCTGGTCGAACTCAATGTACGCGAACAGGTGCTCAACCTTTTCAAAACCTCTTATATCCAAAAAAATATTCAGGCTTATGGATTTCCTCAGGTTCACGGTTGGGTCTATGATATCAACGATGGGAAACTGATCGATCTGAAGATTGATGTAAAAAAAGAGTTCCCTGATTTTGATGATGTGTATAAACTGTATTAATATGCATTAACCAATCTTCAAACGGCAACAGAATTTTCTGTTGCCGTTTTTTTATGATTAATTCTTCCCGCCGCCGCTAAAGCTATGGCGAGACAAGCCCGCCGCCGTGATATTCTGAAACACCTTGATTTCTTCCTGCCTTTGCTTAAGATTCGGCTAAGCAATGCATTTTTAATCAGTGCTGTCCGGGATAAATTCATACACAAGCTAGGAGCACCATTGCAACTGGACTAAGCATGGTTTTATGCTTCGATGGGCTTGAATTCTTTCTTTAAAAAGAAAAAAATGAACCACACATTCTAACTCTTGAAAACTGGATATTATTCATGAGTCAAAGGAACTTTTTTAAATGCAACGCTTAAATGGAAACGTAGGTCGCGTTAGGGATAGAAGCGGAAATCCCCTGAAGGATGCGCTAGCTTACCTTCAGGGATTGCAGCGATTAGCCCGACCCGAGGTACGAGGGGAACGCCCAAAATCATTCTCTCTTTAATTCCTGGACACCAATGATTCAGAACCGAAAAATAAATACCTGGAATTTCACATCTTTGTTGTTGCACCTCTTTAACATATGACCCACCATTCCGATAAAAAAACCTACCCCCTCTCCCTTACACTGCGCATTGATTGGAGCGAGATGGATGAGTTCAGCCATATCAATAACCTGATGTTTATGAAATATATTCAATCAGCGCGGGTTAATTATTGGCAACAGATCGGCTTGTACCAATACTTCAAAGAACACCGCATCGGACCCATGCAAATACTGGTGAATTGTCGCCTGATCCAACCTTTGTTTTTTCCGGGTGAGGTAACCATCAAAACGCGTACAGTTTATATAAAAAACACGAGCTTTAGTTTCGAGCATGCTTTGTTCAACGAACAGCAGGAACTGGTAGCTGAAGGAACGGACGTAATGGTGATGTATGATTTTAACCGCAACGAAAAAGTAACCTTTCCTGCAGGCTTTCGTGAAGCCATTGAATTGCTGGAAAAACGAACCGATCTGAATCAGTAAGCGTTTAGTGTTTCAGATGGAATTGAATCAAATCCTCCATGGGCGATGCAATTATTTTCCCAACACGCATTTGATATGACTCAGCCATTTTGATCAGGATTTCTTTGTATGCAAATCCAACAGAACCTACACAATTAAAGGTGTACTGCGTATAATCGGGATAACGGCTGACCAGATTTTTAAAAAAATCGCGAAACGCATCCGACACTTTATTTTTAACATAAGGATGATCCGGAAAATCTTCTGCAAACCTGCAAAATCCGGCCAGGTAGCGATTTGGGAATTGCGTGGTATAGAGCGTTTGAAAAATCTGTTCGTTGCTTTCTATTTGAAATTTTTCCTGAAAACGCTTGTGCAATTCCGGTTCCATTTGTCTGCGCATAAAATCACGCACAAATTTCTTCCCTATATAGCTGCCGCTTCCCTCATCTCCTAAAAGGTATCCGAGTGAATCGATATTCAGTATGCAATCGTTACCATCATAGATGCAGGTGTTGGCACCAGTGCCAAGGATGGCTGCAAATCCTTGTTCTTTCCCTAATAATGCACGTGCCGATGCCAGCAAATCGTGACCAACCTGAATCGAATCTGTCTGTGGAAATGCACGAATCAAAGCTTTATACACAATAGCCTTTTTAGCTTCTGTGGAACAACCGGCCCCGTAAAAATAAACCTGATCAACCTGTGATCTGTCCAGTTCATCAATCAGCGTATCTTCCAAAGCATGGTAGATGGATTCGCTGTCGATAAAATAGGGGTTAAATCCAATGGTAGGAATACGCTTAATCAATCCTTGTCCGGGCTGAATAAGTGCCCAATCGGTTTTGGTAGATCCACTGTCGGCAAGTAAAAGCATGAGTAATAATATATTGTATGGGTATGCAAAATAAGTGATATTACCGATTTAACGCCTATGCATTTCCGCTCTTCCTGTGAGTTTGCCCTTCTTGTAAGTTCCGCTAAAAAGCTTTGCGGATTTTAAGTATACTTGTTGTTCAAATTTCACCTACATGAAAAAAGTATACCTGATTGCCCTAAGCATTTTAACCCTTTCACTCACTGCATTTGTGGTACATATCGCTTCCAAAGGCATCGACCTGCAGGCTATGGATACCACCGTAAATCCGGGAGATGATTTCTTCCGTTATGTAAACGGAAACTGGTTTAAACAAAATCCCATTCCTGCTGCAGAAGCACGCTGGGGAAATTTCAATGTTCTGGCCGAACAAAATACGGAAAAGCTGCGCATGATTCTGGAAACTGCAAGCAAAGACAAGAGTGCAGCACCCGGAAGCATTCGCAAAAAAGTGGGCGACTTCTGGCTCATTGCCATGGATACACTCAAACTCGAGCAGGAAGGCATTATGCCGGCTATGGCGGATTGGAATGCCATTGACGCGGTACAAAATATGGCCGAATGGTTTACCCTACTTTCAAAATTTCACATGAAAGGCATTGGAGGCTTATTCGGATGTTATGTAAGTCAGGATCCCAAAAACAGCGAACGCTATGTAGTTTGGGTTTCACAAGGTGGGCTGGGTTTACCCGATCGTGACTATTACCTGAAACAAGATGAAAAATCAAAAAAAATACGCTATGCATATGTTCTGCATTTGCAAAAAATGTTTGCTCTTTTCCATACGCCTGAACCGGCTGCTACCCAGGCAGCCAATCAAATTCTGGCATTCGAAACCGGCCTTGCTGAAAACAACATGAGCCGCGTTGACAACCGCAACATGGAAAAGAAATACAATCCGCGTGCGATCAAAGATCTTGTGAACACCATGCCCAATATTGCATGGAATACATATTTTGATTTAACCGGTATTCAGGCAAAGGGAATAGATACGGTTCTTATGGCGCAGCCGGCATACTTTGCATACCTGAATCAGGCGATAGAAAAAGAAAGTCTTGAAAATCTCAAAGTCTATTTGAAATGGAAATTGATGGGATCCTGCACCGGTTACCTGAGTGATGAAGTAGGAAAACTCAGTTTTGAATTTTATGGAACAGTTATACAGGGAACAAAGGAACAAAAACCACGTTGGAAACGTGCTGTAGGATCAGCCAATGGCATGATTGGCGAATTGCTTGCACAGGAATATGTGAAGCTGGTATTCAGCGAATCTTCGAAGAAAAAAGTAAATGAAATGGTAGACAATATGCGCGAAGCCTATCGCATCCGCATTCAAAACTTGGACTGGATGAGTCCGGAAACCAAAATCAGGGCCATGGAAAAACTCGCTGCTTTTAACCGCAAACTCGGTTACCCCGATAAATGGGAAGATTACAGCAAACTCGAAATAAAAACCGATTCATACCTGGCCAATCATTTCCGCGCGAGCGAATTTGGTCACCGCAAAATGGTGGATCAACTGGGTAAGCCTGTAGATCGCAGCAAGTGGAACATGTTACCTCAAACGGTGAACGCATATTACAGTTCAACCATGAATGAAATTGTATTCCCGGCCGCCATCATGCAACCTCCTTTCTTCGACCCCAACGCTGATGATGCAGTAAACTATGGTGCCATTGGTGCCGTGATCGGACATGAATTCTCGCATGGTTTCGACGATCAGGGAAGTAAATACGATGCCAAAGGAAACTTCAACAGTTGGTGGACCGCCGATGACCGCAAGAAATTTGATGAGCGTACCAAGGTAATCGTAAACCAATACAATGCCTTTAAAGTGGCCGACAGTGTGTATGTTAATGGCGAGTTAACCCTGGGCGAAAACATAGCCGATATAGCCGGTTTGCTGGTGGCTTATGATGCTTTGCAAATTTCGCTGAAAGGCAAACCCCGCGTTAAAATAGACGGATTTACGCCTGAACAACGTTTCTTTCTGGGATTTGCGCAGGTTTGGCGCGGACATGCCCGTCCGGAATATGTGCGCAATCAGGTACTCACCGATCCGCATTCACCACAGGAATTTCGCGTTAAAGGAACCCTGAGCAATATGCCGGCCTTCTATGAAGCCTTTGCCGTTAAAGCGGGACAAGCCATGTGGAAATCGGATCAGGAACGTGTGAATGTATGGTAATACAAAAAAAGATTAAGTGACCAAACGGAAAGTATTTATGTATATCGCCATGAGTCTGGATGGGTTTATTGCCCGTACCGACGACGATATATCGTGGCTTTCCATTGCAGATAAAGAAGGTGAAGATTATGGGTATGCAGCATTTACTGCAGGCATCGACACGTATATTGTCGGGCGTAAGACGTATGATATTGTGATGAAATTAACCGGATCTTTTCCGCAGGCCGATCAATTCGATTGCTATATTCTCACCCGTACACCGCGTGAACCGGAAGGGAATGCGAAATTTTATACGGGTGATCCGGTTGCCTTCATTCGCGAACTGCAAGCAAAACCGGGTAAACATATTTATTGCGATGGTGGTGCTGAAATAGTTCAGTTGTTTCTGAAAAATAAGCTCGTGGATGAAATGATCATTACCGTGCTACCTATACTTTTAGGAGATGGAAAAAGATTGTTCAAAGGGGATTTTCCCGAGCAATCCCTGAAACATATCGATACCCGAACTTTCGACAACGGCGTGGTTCAGTTGAGGTATGTGGTGAGTGGTTGAGTAGTTGTTTTCCTACTTGATTCTACTTGGACTCAGTGACCGGATCAACACGTTAACGTCCATTTAGTTCCAATCAGATTTTTGTTTTGAATTCGGCGACCCAGCCCATCCATTCCCTATTTTATAAGATCCAATCCAGGTAATTGGCAGGCGTAATAGCTAGATTTGATTAAATTCAGCGATTATAATGGCTGAATTTAATCAAATACGTCCAATAGTGCTATTTGAGCCCTGATCAGGTATGGGCCTTCCCCAGAAATACATCTTAAAAGTATGATTATCTGATATATTAAAGTAGTAATGCCGTCTGATCCTTTGCAACAGATCATTTACCATCTCTCAATGCAGAAACATGTATTTTTTACTGAATAACCGGACCAGTTTCCCTGGTAAACGTGAAGGCTATTTCCTGAATATCTTCTCCAGGCTTCTTCCTTTGGCCAGTTCATCTACCAACTTGTCTAAATACCTGACTTGCTTCATCAGCGGATCTTCGATTTCTTCAATGCGATACCCACAAATTACTCCGGTGATGAGGTGGGCATTGGGATGCAAGTTGGCTTGTTTAAAAAACTCCTTAAAATTTGTTTGTAATTTGATGAGTGCCTGCACCTTTTTCGCATCATAGCCGGTCAGCCATTCTATCACCTGATCCAGTTCATCTTTTGTACGACCTTTCTTCTCTACCTTGGTAACGTACATGGGATACACCGTACCGAAGGTCATATTAGCAACACGTTGTATGGTTTTTTCTGAAATATCCATTGGAGACTTTTGTGTCTTTTAAGGTTAAGCTGTACCGTTTACTTCGAAATAGAATCTACCACAACCACATTTTTCCCCAGTGTCTTAAATCGTACTCCGTTTTTTTGCTCTACAGTAATGGTGATGTGGCCGGTTTTGCTGGTATGAATATCTTTTACTGTTCCTGATTTACCTTTATGCGTTCCGCCTGTAACGCTACAAAAGTTTCCGTCTTTTAAATTTGCTGTTGCCATATGGGTTTATTTTTATGGAGCTGCTTCTTACTCAAATTTAACTCAATCTTCAATTGCATCAATGCCTTCTTCTTTTAATTTTTCCAAATGGTCTTTCATGGCTTTAACCTGTTCGGGTGGGTGACTCTGCCAAATGGTAGTTTCTCCTACAACCCGAAATGAATCTTTTGAACGATACGATTTCGTTGGGTTCCCCGGAAATTTTTTATCCGTTAAATTCGGATCGTCTTCAATTGTTCCGGTTGGCTCAACCAGATAAATTCGCTCACGACCTTCACCCAACGCCAGTTCAGCTCCCCAAATGGCAGCATCCAGAGTTGCAGTCAGGTAAATATATTTTGCCTGATTTTGTTGTCCGTAATTCGAATTAATACCAACGGAAATTAAGTCCCCCAATTTGAGGTCAGCTTTGGTGCCGTGAAAATAAGTCTGAGCAAATGGAGCTTGCATGGGTAGTTGTTATTAGTTATTAGTTATTAGTTATTAGTTATTAGTTATTAGTTACTAGTTACTAAGTTATTGATATTCCACTCATTAGAGTCAATCTTCTGGTGAGCTACTTTGTACTTCGTAATTTGTAATTCGTAATTGGTTATTGATATTCCACTCATTAGAGTCAATCTTCTGGTGAGCTACTTTGTACTTCGTAATTTGT
>Ga0172379_10001868_pt1 | contig 39795 bp, 41 predicted proteins | sample GrowelOW334metaG_FD_119756 | JGI IMG/M metagenome (GOLD analysis project Ga0172379, IMG submission 119756) | Groundwater microbial communities from an aquifer near a municipal landfill in Southern Ontario, Canada - Groundwater well OW334 metaG | ecosystem: Environmental > Aquatic > Deep... | reverse complement strand
CTCGTCGGGAACCATATTGATAACCTCGCTCGCACGGACACCTAGAGCTCCTCCTCTCATAGGGTATTTTGATGATTCTTACCCTAAGTTTACTGTAAATTATGAGACTTTGGACAGTAGTTGAGTAGATGACGAAGATAGCGATGATAGCAACAACGAGCAGGGCAATGAGCCCGATGATTACGGTCGTCATGTGAACTCCCTCGCGGTCCCTCCAAGAGGCAACCGGGAAGAAATGACAGGTTTTGGCAGGTAGTGCTTAGCCGGAAAAATTACCGGAATTCACACCGCCACCCAACAACCCGCCGTTCGTGTTCTAAAAACCAGGTTTCACGCCGGTTCATAGAACCCAGGATTGTGACAGAAAATTGAGAAATAGTCAATAAAATAAGCAACAAAAAATCCCCCTCAAAAATGAGAGGGAGATTCTTTGGAGCCACAGTCGGGGGTTGAACCCGATACCTCGTCCTTACCAAGGACGCGCTCTACCAGATGAGCTACTGCGGCGTGTGCGGGCGCATTTTACTACGTTTCAAGCGGGAAAAGTGTAGCAGGGCCGTACCGGGGCGTCAATTGCAATGATTGTGGGGGTATGGTATGGTTTTGCTACTTTTTAGGCCGACATAGCTCAGCTGGTAGAGCAACGGTTTTGTAAACCGTAGGTCGTCGGTTCAAGCCCGACTGTCGGCTCCATCGCCCTTCGAAGCTCAAAGAGCGGAGTAGGGCAGATTGACAAGATTCCCGCTTTTGCCTACTATTCCCAAGAACTTTCAGGAAGGTCGACACATGGGTCGACCCCTACAGTAACATTATGTCCCAAGATACCCTCATCAAGCTGGAGTGCACGGTCTGCAAGAAGCTGAACTACCGCTCAAGCAAGAACAAGAAGACGCTGAAGGATCGCCTGGAGCTGTCCAAGCATTGTTCCACTTGTAAGGCGCACACAGCGCACAAGGAAACCAAGTAACTTTGGTGACTACTGAAGGATCGCGGAAAAATCCGCGATCTTTTGGTTTTCGGGATTCACCTCCTTCAATTTTTCGAGTGCTTCCTTGGCTTCCACGGTATTGCCAGCTTGGAGAGCGGCCGTGATAAAGAAATCAAGATACTTCGGATTGTTCGGACTGAGCTCCTTGGCTTTTCTGAATGAGTCGAGTGCCTTCTTGTCATCGCCCTCAATGGCGCACAGCTCGCCCAAGCTGGCATGCACACTCGCGTCCTTTGGGGCGAGTTTTAAAACGTGCATGAACGTCTCTCGCGCCAAGGCGTAGTCCTTTGTCCCCAAATACAAACGGCCCAGCTGTTCATATGCCTGCACATGCTTCGGGTTGATGCTAATCAGCTCAATCAGCTTTTTCTCAGCCTCATCCACCCTGCCGGCATGAAGCGCCTTTTCTGCATCATCAAGCATGCGCCGTCCGTCAGTATCGTCAAGCTTTCTATTGCCCTTTGCCTTTTCCGCATAGGTGCGCTCAAGCGCGGTTAAACGCCCAGCAAACCCCCTAACCGCACTCTGCGCAATTCTCCACGGAAAAAGCACAGCGTCTCTGGCTGTGGCCAGCGGGGCGGCAGTAGCTCGTTCAAGCCGTTTGCGCAAAATGTCTTGCTTGAGTTCCTTGGCCTTGGCAGCTTTTGAGGACGACGGATCGACAACTAAAATATGCGGAAGCTTTCGCCACAACACAATACCAAGAGCAAGCACGGAGATGACAATGAGAATGACAAGAAAAAGAGTGATAATCATAGTTAATCCTGCGCGCTAATCACGTCGCACGCGGACTTGAGAATACCGTGGATGTCCTGCATCTTCAGGCTTGCTCCCCCAACAAGCAACCCGTCAATCAATGGTTCGCGCAGAAACGAGTAAGCATTCTCAGCGTTTGTCGAACCACCATAGAGAACAGCCACGTCATCGGCCTTGAGACTTGTCACCTCAAGTACGACCGCGCGGATCATGGCGCTCATGGAAATTGCGTCAGCGGGCGTGGCTGGCGTACCCGTGCCAATGGCCCACACGGGCTCATACGCAATGATCAGCTTCTTGCGCTTGCCCATCTTCAAGCCCTTCACCGCCGAAAGAATTTGTCCGCGAACATACTCGTCAGCCCGTCCAGCATCTCTGATTTCCTTCTGCTCGCCCACACACAAAATGGGCGTCATGCTGGCGCTTTCCCAAACGGCCACGAGCTTGGCGGCGACTGCTTCGTCCGGCTCATGCAGTCCGATTCTTCGCTCCGAGTGACCAATGATCGCGTATGTGCAATTTAGATCTTCGAGCTGAGTCACGCCGATCTCTCCCGTGTACGCACCTGCTCTGCCCGGCCCCACATTCTGCGCGCCCAGGTGCATCCTAGTCTTCGACAATGTCTTATGAACCTCGGCGAGGGCAGTTGCTGACGGACAAAGCACCACTTCCGGCACCACATCCTTCCCCTGAAGCGCCAAAAGCGTCCCCCTCGCAAGAGCGACAGATTCTCTAATCCCAAGGTTCATTTTCCAATTGGCGACAATGTATTTCATAGAATTTCTATCACAGTGCTCCCTCTCCCATCCTGGGAGAGGGTAGGGGTGAGGGCACGCTACCTGATCCCGAACGCCTTCATCAGTTCCGCATCCGTCTTGTATGGCCCGATTGCGGCTAGGCTCATCTTGCTTAAGTCTAGCACCTCTTTAGCTACGCGTTTTACTTGCGCTACCGTCACGGCGTCAACACGCTTCAATCGCTCGTCGAGTGTTTCCACTTTCCCCTCAAACAGTTCCTGGCGTCCGTAGAATTCAGCTCGATCAGATGAGTCCTCAAGTCGCAAGGTCATCGCCCCGCGCCAGTTCTCTTTGGCCGTCTTCAGTTCTTTTGGCGTGGCTCCGTCTTTGGCGATTTTCTTCAGCTCGGCAAGAATAGTTTTCGCGGCGAGTGGAAGGCGCTTTGCATCAAGTCCGGCGCGAATAGAAAACACGCCTACATCATCGTACTGATCCACGCTCGCCCTGACCGTGTAGCACAATCCGCGCTTCTCTCTGACCTCGATAAACAACCGCGAGCTCATGGTTCCGCCCAGGATACTACCAAGCAATCTGTATGCGTACGAATCATCATGTCCTCGTCCCGGAACCGGGAAGCCGAGCGCGACTTGGATCTGCTCCAGCGGTTTCATCTGCCGGCGGACAGAAGTCCCCTTTTGCGTCCTTGGCAAATACATGTCCTCGAAAACCGGACGAGTGCCGGGCTTCACCTTACCGAATGTTTTTTCAAGTTCCGTCATCATGTTGTCCGGTACTTTGCCGGAGACAACGATCACCATGTTTTCTGGAACATAAAAACGATCGCGATACGCAATGACGTGATCCCGCTTCATGTCGAGTATGGATTTGGCCGTCCCGGCAATGTTTCGGCCGAGCGTGTGCCCGTCAAACATAGCCTCCTCAAGTAGATCTTCAAGGTGCATGATCGGGTTTTCCTCATACATCTTGATCTCTTCCGTAATCACCTTCTTCTCCTTAGTCATCTCTTTGGCGTCATAGACCGAGTGAAAGAGCATGTCATGCAGAAGATCAACCGCCACCGGCAGTTTGCTCGCCTCGATCTTCACGTAATAGGCCGTCAGATCCTTGCCGGTATACGCATTGAACTCGGCACCGTATTGGTCGAGCTCCCTCGATATGTCCACCGTCTCTGGACGACGCTTCGTCCCCTTAAACATCAAGTGCTCAATAAAGTGCGAACCGCCCCACACTTTCAAATCCTCGTCTCTAGAACCTACCTTGAACAACACAATAATCGTCGCCGCTTCCGTTCCGCCAAAAGGAGCTTGCACAACGCGTGCACCATTCTTGAGCTTGTGTGCTGTGAACATAGATTAACTTACAAGTTGGTTTTTCAAGTAGTCCTCGAGTTCGTCGAGTTTGACGCGCTCCTGCTTCATCGTATCCCTTTCTCGAACAGTCACGGCCTGATCATTTAACGTTTCGAAATCCACCGTCACGCAGAACGGCGTACCGATTTCGTCCTGTCTGCGGTAGCGACGGCCGATAGCCTGCGTTTCGTCGTAATCTACTCGGAAAAGCTTCGCGAGTTTCTCCGCGAGCGGTCTCGCCACGTCTGAAAGCTCGTCCTTTTTAGAGAGAGGCAAAACGGCGACCTTGATCGGCGCAAGATGCTTCGGGAGTCTAAGCACTACTCGAGTCTCTCCGTTCACCTCCTCCTCTGCATAGGCCGAGAGAAGAACCGCGAGCACTGTACGATCAACACCGAACGTGGGCTCAATCACGTGCGGAACGTATTTCTCATTCGTCATCGGATCCGTGTAGACGATTTCCTTGCCGGACGCCTTGGCGTGATTTGTCAGATCAAAATCCGTGCGGTACGCCAAACCGTAAAGTTCTTTTTTGCCGAACGGATAATCGTACTCGATATCAACTGTGCGCTTCGAGTAATGGGCCAGCTCGTCTTTCGGAACCTCAAGGTCATGCGCCTCTGAGTCGGCAATTCCGCACTCGCGGATCCATTCGTGCATGAGGCTAAGCCATTTCTCGAATTCAGCCTCCCAGTTGCTCGGATGAATAAAATATTCGATCTCCATCTGTTCAAACTCGCGCTGGCGGAAGATGAAGTTGCCCGGCGTAATTTCATTTCTAAAGGCCTTGCCAATTTGGCCCACGCCAAACGGAATCCGCTTGCGCGAGCTGGTCAGAATCAACGGGAAATCAACAAAGATGCCCTGGGCCGTTTCCGGTCGAAAATAAACCGTGGCCGTGGCGTCTTCCTTCGGGCCAAGCCAGGTTTTCAACATGAGGTTAAAGGAGGCCGGCTCAGTGAACGTGCCCTTGCGCCCGCACTTGGCGCACGCCGCCGTGAGGTCAATTTGATCAGCCCGGTAACGCTCGTGGCATTCCTTACACTCGACCAAAGGATCCGTGAATGTTGCCACGTGTCCAGATGCTTCCCAGACTTTCGGGTTCATCAAAAGCGCTGCATCGAGTCCGACCATGTCCAATCTGCTCGTCACAAACTTCTTCCACCACGCTTGCTTGATGTTGTTTTTTAACTCGACACCGAGTGGGCCGTAGTCCCAAGAATTGGCCAGCCCGCCGTAAATATCAGAACCGGGGAAAATAAAACCGCGCGTCTTACACAGCGTCACCAGTGTATCCATGGAAACAGCCATAGGAGTTTTTACCTAAATCGACATTATCTCTTTCTCCTTCTTCTCACCCATCGCTTCAATCTTGGCTACGTACTCTTTCACTACTTTTTCAAGGGACTCAAGCTCCTTACGGATCACATCCTCACTCATCCCGGATTGTTTCTCCGTTTTCTTTTTGGCGTCTTCTCGAATCTTGCGAATAGCTACGCGCGCGTCTTCCATCTTCTCGCCCAGCACTTTGACCAGCTTGAGTCGGCTCTCCTCCGTCATCATAGGCATGTTCAAACGGATAGTTTTGCCATCAACAACTGGATTGATTCCTATGTTCGAAGCTTGAATAGCGGTCTCAATTGCTTTGATCACGCTTGAATCCCAAGCGTCAATCGCTAATGTTCGAGCATCCGGCGTGCTCATCGCAGCCAGGGCCTTGATGGGTTGCATGGTGCCGTAGGCCTCAACCATCACGTTCTCTACAAGGGCTGGAGAGGCCCGTCCCGTGCGCAAAACAGCCGTCTCCTCATGTAAACGTTCAAGCACCTGTTCAAACTGTGGCTTGTGTTCGTCAAGAATGGACATATGAGGTGAGTTTAGGGGATGTGTGGCTGAAAAGCAAGGTTGCCCAATGCCGGTATTTTATTTCTTAGGAGGTGCCTGCACGCCAAGCATCATTACGTTCTCATCATCAGTTGAGAAAAGAATAACCGAGGCTGAACGAGTAGTTGGGAGTCCGGACGTGGTCCAAGCAACTCCGCCGTTGACCGAGCGGTACATAGTGGTGTCCGTGCCGTAAACCATGATGTTGCCATTCTTTGGCGCAACGCCCACGGCTTTGATTTTCACCTCGCCGGAAGCAGTGACGAGCGTGACGGGTTTCCAGGTGGCGCCGGTGTCTTCGGATTTCAGAAGACCGAAGTCTGAACTCATCACCAGCGTTTTGCCATCATTCGTCTGCGCAAAGCCATGGACATAGGCGGACTTCTTGTAGGAAGTAAAGTCCTTATCAAAGTCAGTCCACGTTACACCAGCATCAATTGAACGCACTAGGCCTCGGCGCAGGGTGCCAACCATGACTACTCGGCTATCAGAGTTGCTGATCTCAATTGCCGAAACATCATCCTTCAAGCGATCAGCCGTGGCCCAGGTGGCCCCGCCATCAGTGGAGTGGAACACATCGCCGGCCGTGGTGCCAAGCCAGACGCTTTGCGGGTTAAACCAATCAAGCGCCATGGCGGTCAGCTTCTCAGTTGCTCGGCCCTCTTTGTAGGCTTCCGTATTGTATGTTCGGCCACAGGTATCTGTCTTCATCAGTCGATCCGTCTTCAAAACGTAAAACGTACACGGGGCTTTGGGGTTTACTTCTACGTCGAGTACCGCGCCGATACGAACAAGATCAAACGCCTTGTCCTCAGCCGGACGTTGCCAGCTCTTGCCTGCATCAAATGATGTGAGAAGTCCGTTGGCGAGTGTTCCTGCGTAAATTACGTTTGAATTGCTAGGATCTTTTTCCAGCGCCAAAATATCTGCGCCAGAAATAGTGCTAACACCGGTAGCAAGCGGAAGAGCGTTCATGCCCGTCCAAGACTTTCCGCCGTTGATTGATCCGTAAATACCGCCTACGCCGGCGGGAGTAGAACTGCCTCCTAAACAACCGGCACCAAGAAGCACGAATGACAAACTGGCAACCAAGAGAGATTTCTTCATAGAGAAAGAGCTATATGCTCAAGGGCTAAAGTTGTATTGGCATTTTTTCCTAAGGCCGACCTGGAATCAAGCAAGGCAGACAACGCATTGGCGCTGGTGGGCAGATCGAGTCTAAGCTCGCGTGCCAAGACTTCAAACCAGGCCTCCCGCGCGTCACTTCCTGTATCCTTCCCCATTTTACCAGCAGTGGCGATTTTTTTCGCCTTGCTCTCCGCCAGAAAGGCACGGATCTTCGCTTCCGCCTCTTTCAGCGCCTGGAACGCCTCTACATCCGTCAGCCGAAGCGCCACCCCCGGACGGCCGAGTGATCGCAGTCCGATCTCCCTGGCCATAGCGTGCGAGGTACCGCGCTTTTCAAGCTCAGCCTCAAGCGCTTCCGTGCGGACGCGCGCAAACGCGAGCGGAACCGCCCGTGAGCGAATGGTCGGCAGAATGTTTTCAATATCATCCGTGACAAGAATGATAATCGCATGTCCCGCTGGTTCCTCAAGTGTTTTCAAAAGCGCGTTCTGTGCCTCAGTGGTCATGGCATCCGCTTCTTCAATGATCGCCACCTTCGTTCCGTACATCGCGGCGAGCGACATCCTCTGCGCCAATTCCCGCACCGCGTTGATTGAAATATCGCGCTTGCGTCCGCCCTCCGTTTCTTCAAGTGGTCTCTCGACGTGATAGAAATCCGGATGGGCGCGAAGGCCCGCCGTAAGGGTCGATCCATGTATCGACCCCTCGCCGAGCAAGGCGCCCGCCAGGCGCTCGGCTACTGCCATCTTCCCTACCCCCTTTGGCCCAGCAAAAATGTACGCATGCGCCGTGTTTCCCCGTTCCAGCGCTTTCCCCAAATACTCCAGCTGTAAATCATGCCCAATAATGTCTGAAAAAGCGGGGTGCATAGTGTGAAGATTATAGCATAAGACCGCCAGGGTTCAGGTGTCCAAAACCTGACACCTGATACCTGAAACCTGATGATGATTTAATGCCTTATATTGGCCAATAAATAGCCAGAAATACTTGACAAAACGGCTATTTTCTGCTATGCTTAGCCGTTCGTAAAGCAATCAACTTACGATTTTCCAAATACCTCTGGAGGAGAGAGTTGGAGCGTTGTTCTGATTATATCGGCGCAACGTTTCGGCGGCTTGGCAGAGAATAAGGCTCCGGCTTTCCTCTCCTGCAGATGTAGCCGTCACGGCGCACACCGTCTTCGGCCGGTCACTGCTCCCCTTGACTCCAGAGGTGTTTGGACAATTACTCACTACCCACACACCCTCGCCCACTCTTAACGAGAGCGATGGTTCACGGAGACACTTCCATGTCAGACGCTCACCATGGTGCCGGTCATGCAGTTGCAAAGGCCGTCAAAGTCGTACAGTCGGCCGGAAGCGTCGCGCTCGGAATCGCTGGCGCGTTCCAGCTCCTGGCTGGCGCGGCCGCGTTCCTCATGGCCATGGCGGTCATCCAGACTGCGCCCGCCTTCTTTAGCCTAGTGGGCGCAACGCTCCTGTTCCTGGTCGTGGGCGGAGGGTCCTACACCCTCTGGCGCTACGTCTTCTTCAAGAAGGGGATGAAAGAGAATGAGTTTGCGGATCCCTTGTTCGCCGTAGTTGGGATCGGGGCGGGAATCACCTGCCTCTTCATCCTGCTCGCCACGAGCGTGCTCACGCTCCAGAATCTGGGAGTCCATGATACGGCCCTCACGTATGGGGCGCCCGCCATGACTCTCATCATCTTCGTTGCTCTGAACACAAAAGTGGATTCAGAAAACTGGAAACTTCCGCGCGCCAAAGCTTAGCGCTCGCCGAGTCCGACTCGGCGTCAATCAAGCTCAAACGACTCTGTCCGCGGGATAGAGTCGTTTTACGTTGGCTGAAATACTTTTTCCATGGCCTTCCCCTCTTTCCACGCCAGCTCAAGCACGGCCTTACACACACCGGCAATTTGGGCCGAGTGAATCTCTACCGCCACAATATCGTCCTTGTAAGAAAAGAAGGCCACGCGGTCTCCGCACACCGTCATCTCCCCCTCAAGAGGCATAAATGAGTTAGGCAAGACCACCTGCTCAATACCTGGTATTTTCACTAAAAGTTCAGGATGATCTGTAACAACAATAGAACGTATCTTGCGCTGTTGAGTTTCCAGCATCAGATGGTATTCCTCATTCGCCGTGGGGTCCTGAAGCGCCAAAAAAGCATCAAGCCCTAAGAGCTGAATGTACTCGCCCCCTAACAACGAATATTCCTTTTGCAATTGCCTAAGGCCGTGCAATCCTTCTCGGTAGCGAACTCTGGGGCGCGGGCCAAGAGGCGAGTAAAGAACGTTCAGCATTGGTACAATCGCCACCGCCTCTTGTAATCTCGACTGGCTGTTTTTTTCTTCAGCTTCAAAAATAGCTAGAATCTTTTCCGGCGGATGCGGAAAATAGCGCCGGCCAAATTCCCCCTCGCCGGCCGTAGCAAAACCTCGCCTAATAAGCTCATCGAGCACGTCATAACAAGTGGCTCTCGGCAAATTTGCGTCTACTGCCAGGTCTTGAGCAGACGCGCCGGGGCGCGACAGGAGCGCCAAAAATAAGCGTGCTTCCCGCTCCGCAAAACCAATACGCTCAAGTCCTTCAAGTATTTCCTCCTCCATATATTAAACGCTTCTCAGCGCCTCCCATGTTTTCTTTGCGGTCTCTACCCAAGTATACTTCTCCGCCTGTGCCAGCCCCCTATCGCGGAGCGACAAACGCAATTCTGCACTCTCAGCTAGTTCCTTCATTTTCTCTGCAAACGCCCGCGCGTCACTCGATGAAGCATATAAAGCAGCCGAGCCTGCCACTTCGTGAAACACCGTAATGTCGCTTAACAACACCGGCGTGCCCATAGACATTGCTTCGAGTACGGGTAAGCCGAACCCCTCGGCGACTGACGGAAACACAAACGCCAGCGCCCCCGCGTACAAACTTGGCACATCGGCATTTTGGGTGTAGCCAAGGAACACGATATCTTTCGAGGCATTCGAACCTTCGGCGAGTAGCTTGATCTCTTCCCCGCCATAGCCCATAGAACCGGCGAGCACAAGCTTCACGTCAGTCATTTTGTACAATTTGTACAAATTGAACGCTTCAACGATAACGCGAACATTTTTCTTGTCCTCAATCCTACCCAAATAAAAAAAGTATTTTCCGCGTTCAAGATGATATTTGGCAAGCACTGCTTCAATCATTTCACTCGCCGGTTTTTCGGTCATGGTCGGCGCGTGATGAACAACAGAAATCTTGTCGGCCGACGCTTTGAAATAGTCTACGAGATCGCCTTTGGTCGCTTCACTGACCGCGATAATTCTCGACGCCTTGGAAACCGCATAGCGCACCGCAAACCGCTGGCGCATGTTTTGCAGGCGCGAGTACAGCTTGGGATGCACGGCAAAGACCACGTCATGGATCGTGGTGACTACTTTCGAGGTACCAGTTGCCAGCGGTATTTCATGCGCCGGGGAAAAGAAGACGTCCGGCGAGTGTTCATGCAACTCGCGCGACAATCTAAAATGCGTCCAGCCCTTACTCATTGAAAAGGGCAAGCTCCTCCACTCCCAACCGCTCGGCAACATGAGCCCGCTCGGCTTCTCATCCCTCGCATACAAAAGAACTCGCTCCCCCTCGAAAAGCGGTTCAGCCATCATAGACGCCAACAAAAACCGCGCGTAGTTTTCTACACCGGTGGGGTTCGGTTTCAGAAGTGCCGAGGCGTCGATGCCTATGATCATATGTGACTTTCACTACGCATTAAACAGGCTTCTCTTATACGCCTCAAGGTTCTCAAGTGCCAAACCGGTTCCTCTGGCCACGCACAGCTGAGGATCATCCGCCACATATGTGGGCACGCTGGTGGCCTCAGAAATCAAGCGGTCAATGTTTCTGAGCTGGCTTGATCCGCCAGAAATCACAATGCCCTTGTCCATCACGTCTGCCGAAAGTTCTGGCGGAGTTTCATGCAACACTTCTTTAAGGGCTACAATGATGCCCTCAAGCAAGGGCTGGATAGCTTCCGTGACATCATCACTAGTCACCTCAATCAACTTTGGCAAACCGGTAATCATGTCGCGCCCTTTGATCTCCATGCGTAGTTTCTCCTCAAGATACATGGCTGAGCCCACCTTGATCTTCATGTCTTCCGCGGTCCGCTCGCCAATAGCCAGATTGTACGTTCGGCGGACGAATTCCATAATCGCCGCATCAAATTTCACCCCGCCAATGCGCACACTGGTAGACGCCACAATTCCACCCAGGGAAATAACCGCCATCTCGCTGGTGCCTCCGCCAATCTCCACGATCATGTGGCCGTTCGGACTACCAATCGGAATGTTCGCGCCAATAGCAGCCACAATTGGCTGTTTGATAATATATGCAGCTTTGGCACCGGCGGACAACGCGGCGTCAATCACGGCCCGTCGCTCGGTCGAAGTGATTCCACCAGGCACAGCGATCATCACTTCAGGACGAAACATCCGCACCCCGCCCAGCGCCTTGTTAATAAAATAGCGAAGCATGGCTTCAGTTGTTCGATAGTCGGCAATCACGCCATCTTTCAATGGCCGACGGGCAATGATCGTGTCAGGCGTTCGCCCTAACATGTCCTTGGCCTCCTTGCCCACGGCCAGCACCGTTTTGTCCGCTTTGGAAATCGCAACCACGGAAGGCTCATTGATAATGATCCCCCGTTTGGGAACGAAGACAAGCACCGTGGTGGTGCCAAGGTCAATGCCGAGTTTTTTGCCGAACATAGGCGCTACAACCTTACTCTGAAAGTCTTATCAGTATCCAGTACAGAATCTACTTTGTAAAACGAATCCCCGAACAGACGTTGGTCTTCAGCAGGCTCTGCGTCCACCACAGCTCTACCAAAGCCAAGGTCCAGCGTCAAAAGGTTATCCCGTGCTCCTACCTGTTTAAAGACATTTAACGAGTAATCCCCCCTATTGATCGCGTCAACCACGCCTTGCGGGAGGTCATAGGTGAAGGAAAGTGTCCTGGTAGAGTTCAAAGCAACATAGGTGTACGCGCCAAAACTGGTCATGCCTAAATCGTCGAGTATTCCTACCGTGTCCGGCCACATCTGCGGGTTATAGCGCGGGTCAGCGGCCAGCGACCCGGAAGAAGAAACGAGCGTTGAACCAAGCGGAGCAAAAACGCGCGTGTACGTCCGGTATTCTTTTGTCCGATAGTCAGCCTTCTTAGCGGTGTTCGTGAATTGAATGGACGTGGTTGCGCGATATCCGTTTCCGAACGGGCGAACAGTGTACGTGACATGGCGGTCCACCACTCTGTCAGTTTTATACGCCCCCATATTGGAGTCTACCGTCATCACCACGTCATCTGAGCCGGCCGGGTTAAGCACGCCTCCCCAGCCCGCATCTTCAAGAAGCGCTTCTGTCTTGGGGTCAAAGCTGGTCAGCACAATTTCTTTTTTCGCAAAGGCAGAGTGGAGCACCTTGAAAAACTCCGGCCACTGTGACGGCGAGAGGCCCTTCAGTTCATCAACCATGACCTCACTCATCTTTTTAATAATCTCTTTGCGCTGAGCCTCCGGAACGTTCACACAAGTAGCCCTATCAGCGGGTGAGGCATTCGCGCAATCAAAGCCCTGCTCAACTTTATACTCAAGCTTGGCTGTCACGTTTGAAGCATCAAAAGTCTCCCCATCAACCGTAATCGGGCCCAAGAAACCCAGGATGCGGGACATGAAATCAGTGGTAATGCCAATCACGCCGTGAATCTCCGGCACCGGTTGTTTGCCGTACGAAAATTCCTGGCGAAGCAATTGCGTGGCATCCTTTGAGGTCTGTGAAAAATCCGGACTCCAGGCAGAATCGCGGAAATACCAGTTGGGAATCAAGCGGTCCCTGAGCGGTTTGGGCGGTTCAACATGATAATCCTTATGCCCCTCGACCAACGCGTCAACCACATATGAATCATCCGTCTTGAGGCTCTTGATATCACCGTCGCGCATGATAAGAAGACCGTAGTTGCCAATGAATCCCCCGCCCGGACGCAGTTCATGATTATTAAAGAAGAGCGTCAGGAACTGGCGATCAGACCCAAGCCCGGCAAACTCCGGGGAGATACCCGCAAACGGCACTACAATGTCCACCGCATCAATCAGTTCGGGAAGTTTTTGCTGGAGCGGAAGAACAGCGTTGGCAAAAAGCGGTGTGAGATGCAACGTGTTCAATCTGTCCAAGTCTCTCTGCGCTAAGCGGAGATTCACTTGCATTTTTCTAAGCTCAGGCAAAGCCACGGCCAGTGAATGCAGAAGAACATACTTGTCCTCCGGGCTCAAACTGCTAAATGATCTAGTATCTCCTCCGCCTTCCGTGGCGCCAATCAAACCAGAAGCGCCCTGCACGGATGACAGCGCCTCAAGAAACACAGTGAGCCCGTCATACAGCGCGCCGGCAGCTTCTCCCCCGGCATCAAGCGTGGCAGTTGCCCCGCGGAACTGATCGCCCGCCCACGGCACGTTCTCTACAAAGGAAAAATAGTCGAGGTCTGACCGGACTTCATGGATCTTGGCCACGGTCTCCGCGAGCGAAGCATGGGCTGACGCCACATCCCCATTTTCAAGCGCGGTCTTGGTTGCTTCTCCGGCATTCTTCAGTGCGAAGGCATCTTGTCCAATCCGCACTCCCCCAATCCCCAAAAACACACAAACCCCAATCACCACCAACAAACAAAAAACAATAATCAAACGACGAAGCAGTCGTTTTTTTCTTCTCACCACTCCCCCTTCTGGTGCAAGAAAATTTGTCGGGCGCATCTACGCTACATTTTATCATGAAAATGACTGGCATTCTGCAGTCACCGTACGAACCATCTCCATCCTGAGCTTTGCGAAGGATCCGACCCTCCCACTTGAATCCCATTTATAAACGGATCCGCTGAATCACAAGCAGGCTAGAATCTTAACGAACGAACTGCTAGAATTCCCACATGAATTCACTGGCTATACAAACCGTTACAGAGCACGCAAAGAGGCTCGGTCATACCGTAGAGATCGTTTCGAGTATCAAATCTGGGAAAGAAGCTTCGGTCTTTCGCGCTCTGCTCGACGGCAAACTAACCGCAATAAAAGTATACAAAGATCCCTCCGAAGGGGGCTTTAAAAATACCGATGTATATCTCGACGGTAAGTTTTATAAGAACGCATCAGAAGAACGTGCGGTAGCTAGCAAAAATAAATTTGGGAAAAAGCTAAAACAGGAGAATTGGATTAAACGCGAGTTCTACATGCTCCAGAGATTTTACATGGCTGGGGCAATGATCCCGAAACCTCTATTGCTCATAGACAACGCCATTTTCATGGAGCTTCTGGGCAGCGATGAAACGGTTGCGTCCCGATTGATCGATGTAAAACTGACGGCCACGGAAGCATCCTCAGCTCTTCGATCCATTATTGAAAGCGTGAGGATATTTTGGAATCTTGGCGTAGTCCACGCAGATCTATCTGCCTACAACATCCTTTGGTGGAATCAAAAACCATTCATCATTGATTTTCCACAATCAATAGACGTAAGGACACATCCCGACGCCAGAATCATCCTAGAGCGCGACATAAACAACATCGCCAAATACTTCAACAAATACATCCCCGTAGATACCGAGGAAATTAAAAAGAAATTCAATTAGCTCCCCACTACTAACCCGATAAGTTTCTCAAACAAATCCTCCCACCTCGGGTTCATCTTTGCGATCAGCTCAGCTTTCTTCGCTCGATTCCATCCCTTCAACTGTTTTTCTCGAAACAAAGCAGTCTCTCGATCAGGCGTAGACTCAAAATAAACGAGCTTAGTACAGTTATATTTACTCGTAAATCCCGCAACGAGCTTATCCTTATGTTGCTGGATTCGCTCCGGCAATTGCGTACTCATGCCAATATACAAAACGTTGTTCGAGATATCAGACATGATGTAAACACCACAAGAATCATCTGACATAGAAGAAAGTCTGATCCTTCAGCCAGCTTAGCTGGCCTTCGCTCCCGCTCAAAGTGAGAACCAACGAACAAGCTATCCCATCCCGAGCTATGCGAGGGATCCGACTTTCACCGGTGAGGGGCGGATCCTTCCCCTTCGCTTTGCTCAGGGTCAGGATGGGAACAGAAAAACACTATCGTTGAAACGCCCTAAACACCGTCGCCGGCGCTTTGGCTGAAGCGTTGATGTGCGCGCGTTTCTGGAATGCTCGAACAAAAAAGGGAAATGATTTGAACATGAGCTTGCGGGTGGCTTTTTCAAAGATCATCGCGTAACACAATCGAGGTCCTTCTTGGAGGAGAATCGAGGGGAACGTCCGGACAAACTCGCCAAAGGGGACGTTTTTGACGAGCATGAGAAGCTGGTTGCGTTGAGATAATGCCGCCAGAAACGGGCTCCGGCCTCGGCGATCAGTGAGTTTCTCTTTCCATGAACGCTTCTGCGCGCCAAACATTCCGCGGTAGTGCCAGGCTTTGGCCGTTGGCACAAACTCAGTCTTCCAGCCGGCGCGGAGCAAACGCAAACCAAGATCGCAATCCTCACGGTACGCAAAGAAATCGCCGTCAAAGACTTCGCCACCAGTGATGACTTCCATGAGTGCGCTAGCGCGGTACATGACCAGCGCTCCACAGGCGCCGGCCAGCAACCGTTCGTTATCAAACTGGCCATGGTCAATTGCGCCAGCACCGCGGTCTTCAAACCGCCACGCTTTGGACATCTCAAGTCCCGTAGTGTCAAGCACGTCGGACCGCGTGCCATCAAACACCTCGTCCGCTGAACGGAAGGCTCGATAAATCTTCGGCTGAACGGCTGCGAGCGTAGGATCTGCTTCAAGCGCCTTGGCCAATTCCTCGACCAGTTTTGCATCAAGGATCATGTCTTGATTCACAAGCAAAATTCCCACGTGCGACAAATCCGCGCCGGCCAAGCGTGAAAGCGTAAATGAAAAAAGCTGATTATGCCCAGGCGCAAAGCCAAGATTCTTTACATTGCGTGCTACCAGCTCATGGGATGCCCTCCGCTGTAAAAACGCGAGTGATCCATCCGTACTCCCGTTATCCACCACGCGGATAGCCGGCCTCATGGTTTGCGTGTCGAGCGAAGTAAACAGATCAGGGAGATATTTCTCGCCGTTCCAGGTCAAAATATGCGCGTAGACGTCCATAGAAAATTCAATTACTTTTGCCGTGAAGCGGCGCTCTTTTGCGTCACGTTAAAACCAAGGTATTTGCCAAGCATCAGGCGCGTTTGCGCATCAAGCGCGGGCAAGGCTCCAAAAATGATAAACGAGATCGGCAGTAGAATCCACTGCAGGAACATAGTTACCCAGCGCCACCGGCGCGTAGCCAAAGGCCTTGGCGGAAGCAAAAAATAACTCATCGCAGCCGTGACAAACGTCCCGCCCGTGGCTGCTCGCATCATGAACTCAAGCGTGTATGGCGAATTTACTACAAGCGCGCTCGTCGCATCGTGAACAGTCAAAAACGGAATGTAGCCAAGCGCAAAAATGAGAAACGGCGCCGTAGACCACGTCAGCATGCCTTCAAAGTGATTAAACAGGTACCGAAATTTCACGCGCAACGGCAACCGCGGATGCTCCTTAAACTTAGCCACCATGTACGGCACGTGCTCCACGCCCCACGCCCAACGGCGCTGTTGCTTGTAGAGCGCCACCAGACTTTGCAGATATGTTCCGCCCGCCACCGTATCCATAGAAACCGGCAAGAAGATCGGCGTCACCCGGTAATTTCCGTCATACTTTAACAACGCCTGCATGAAAATGCGCGAATCCTCGCTCACCAAATCCGGCTCCCAATAGCCCACGTCAACCAGCATGCGCCAGGGCATGGAGTGCGAGGAGAACGTCCACATGCGTTCGGGCCGAACCAACTCGCCGAGTAGCCAAAAGGTGGTACCAAAGGCGGCAATCCGAACCGGCGCCGCGGCCGACCAAATGTTATTAGAGAAGACCGTGACTGGCTGATATGAGCTCCGCATCGGATCCTCTTCGGTAAGATACAGATACGCAAGTCTCGCCAAATACTGCTCATGCGCTACCGTGTCTACGTCAAACGCGGAAACAACAATGTCATCGTACGGGATTTTCAGCCTATCAATCGTTTCACGCACTACGCCGGCCATGTGCTTCAGGTTTGAGCCCTTGCCGGGAATCTCGCCCGGCAGATCTTTCGGATGAATGGTGAACAGAAGTTCAGCAAACTTGCCCGCGTATTTCTGTTCAATGACTTTGGCGGACTGTTTGAAATTCACCGCGTCCCGCTCCTCTCCCCCAAGCACCACAATCAAGCGATCGGACCGATATCTCTCACGCAACAATGACTCGAATGCTTCTTCAACAATTGGCAACTCCTCCTGATACGTTGGCAACATGATGACGTGATACACCCGGTCATAGTGCAGAATTTCCTGCACGCGTTTCCACCAGTCCACCTTTTCCGTTCTCCGGCACTCTATGTAGGCAGCCAGCACATGAATGACGAAATAAAAAACCCTCAGCATCCAATAAAGATCAAAGATAATAATCAAAATAATGGCAATCGTTGGCGCAAACAACGACAGGCCAAGCGAACCAAGCAGAACCGTCCACACAAACAAACCCGGGAGAATTTCCCACAGGCGGTTCCGGCCGTATTGTCCGTAGGGCTGGCTCATGTTCGGCGTTTAAGGGCGTCCTTTTTTGTCACAGAAATCTGCGGAGCGTTGGCGTACTCTGGCAGGGCTATCGTAATCGGATGATCGGGCATTTTGTCGAGTATTGCCTCGTGCGGTTCGCCCGCTCTGCGCCTAACCGCGTAGAGCGGAAGCCCGCGCGCAAAGCCGAGCGCGTTCACAATTGCATGGCTTGATCGCAAAGCCGTAGCCGACCCTTCGCCCGATGCCACCACAATTCCCTCGAGTCTATCGAGCGGTGCCTCATGTGCCTGCAGGAAGCCGGCAATAATTCCCAAATAGTTCTCCGTCATACCAGGGATGTCCGTAGGCGGAACAGAGAAAGTAAACCCATCCCCATGTTTTTCCAGGATGCCAAGGGTAATTCGCTCAATATCATTTCCGCAAACGTACAGCCTCATACAACTACGCCAGCGGTATCAAGAAGCACAATGCGCTTGCCGGTCAGAAGCGAGGCCAAAAAACGGTCGCCCACGTCAGAGCGGTACTTGAATTCGTCATGAGGCATAAACGTGTAGTTCACCTCCCGGCCGATTTCTTTTTCAAATTCGCTAATGGCAGTTTGCACGGCATCCGGCGGAAGATCGCCAACAATCAACACGTCAGTTGGAATGTTCGCAGATTCTGTAAATTTTCCCGTAAGAAGAACCAGCTCCACCGCGCCCGCCTGGCGCAAGGCGTCAAGCAATGAATGGTTCATGAGGACAGCAGCCTTCTTCATCACGCCTTTCAAATCGTCAAAAAGAGGAAACTCCGCGTTCGCCCTATAAAAGCGCTTGTTATCCTTGTCCGCCTTGTCTGCGGTCTTGTCCTCGCCCTCAATCACAATGCCGATATCAAGCAAGTTTTTCAGCTCCCGCCGAACAGCGTTAATTTGGGCATCCACCCGCCTGGCCAGCTCACGAACAAAAAAAGAGCGATCAGCATGCTCTAAAAAAAGTCCCAAAAGGCGGGCTCTGGTCTTCGAACCGAACAATTGTTCTATTCGAAAGGTCCGCGAAGCGCCCATTTGAGGCAGGCTCTCCTCCGCCTGTGTGAGAGGGGTATCCATAGAAACGGCAATATGAGTATACTGTATACTGAAGGACTACAGAAAAGCAACCATGTCCACCACGCAAACCGGTGTCAAAACCGCGGAACTCCTGGCCCTGCCCGCCCGCGCAGGCATGTCCGCAAAAACCATGTTCCACACCCTCCCAAACGGCAAAGGGTGGATTTTTGGCGTCTTCCTCATGGATGTCCATGAAGACGCAGGCGGTGAACGCCTGGGGCACATTGCCGGAAGCCATCTTGAACATTTGGCAAATGATGTTAGCGGTGAAGCAAACGCCCCAAGAAGATTTGAGCAAATGCTGAGCGCGCTAAACGCGGATCTTCTGGCCGTAGCCAAAGACATTCGACTCAAGACGGAAAAGATGAACGGCGTGGTGGGCCTGGTCACAAAGACCCAAGTGTTCATCTCAGGCATTGGCAACATTTCTACGCTCTTCCTTCATAAGACCGCGGACCGTAGGTACAGCGTGTATGAACTAGACGCCCAATTTTCAGAAGGGCGTTCCGCGGATGATCCGCGGTATTTTCACACCATCTTGGACGGAGAGGCTCATGGCGGAGACGTCTTCTACGTAGGTACGCATATGAACTCGCACACGCTCAGCACAGACGAGTTACATGACATCCTGGTTACGCTCCCACCGGTTGGCGCGCTCCAGCGTATCCGCCAGTTTGCGCCTCCGGCAGAAGCGTACGCCGCCGTGGCCTTTGCCTTTACTGAGGAAGAAAAGCCGTCAAATGCCCCGCGCCTGGCAAATCCCATCGGCTCGCTTGAAGCGCTCCAGCATGCCAAGGAACGGACCGCAAACGTGCTTGGCGAATCGCCATCAGAACTATCTTCACTCTTTAAAAACCTTGGCCAGTCGCTCAGAAAAGGCCTCTCCGCCCCCGGAACACGCGGAGCAGTGGCCATGCTGAAGCGTTTTGGCCTGCTCATTCTTGCGCTCGTCGGCAAGGGCCTATCCGCCAGCCAAAAACTTTTCGCAAATATCTTTCTGGCAAATACTGGCAAGGCCCGGGGAGGAAAATCCATCATCACCCCGGCAAAAGCTGGCGCCTTCTTAGCCATTCTGGCCGTCATCGTTATCGCGAGCGGTGTTCTCTTCATGAGCAAAGGCAGAAAAGAAAGAGTCCGCGCAGAAACCGCCTTTGCCCAAACAAAGAGCAGTGTAGAAAGCGACATCCTCGCCGCGGAAGCCAGCCTCATCTACAGAAATACGGAGGAAGCAAGAAAGTCTGTAAAAGAAGCGTCGAGTATTCTAGAAACACTCCAGCCAACCACTTCGGCCCAAATAAAAACCGTTGAAACGCTCACCGTAAAACTTGCCGAAGTAGAAGATAAAATCCGCGGAATCATCACCGTCACCCCGCAAACCCTCGCCACACTTGTGCCAACAGCTGGCGAAGGATCCCTCACCACTGTTGTTCCAGCCAGCGGAGCGCTGTACGCCGTCACCAGTAATCTTGACGTCTACCGTTTGGACGGGCTCAAGAGCTCATGGGTCAAAGAAGACATTGCCAAAGGGCTGCTTGAATCTGCCCGCGCCGGAACACCGGAAGGCGGAAACGCGCTCATCATTGATCTCAACAAACAGCTCGGCAGAGCAGACTTCACCGCGCACACGCTGAATCCTATTCAGAGCGGAACAACCGCCATGTTAAGCGTTGAAGACGTTGTGTCCTACGGTTCTAACCTGTACGCGCTCTCCGCCGGAAGCGGGCAGGTAGTGAAGATGCGCCCGCTTGGCACCGCCTATGAAGCCGGCACGCCATGGATCGTCTCAAAAGACAGTGACCTGACAAATGCAAGAGCAATCGCCATTGACGGAGACGTCTACATTTTGACCACGCATGATGTTCTCAGATTCCATAGCGGAAAAGAAGATCACTGGGTGCACACCGCTATTGACCCGGAGCTGGTAAACCCCGTGGATATGTGGACGGATATTGGCAGCAAGTTCCTGTACATTCTTGACCCAGGGAGCAGTAGAGTGATTGTCATGAATAAAACAACTGGCAACATTGAAGCTCAATACACGGCGCCCGACTTCAAAAACGCCGTTGGTTTCTCCATTGAGGAATCAGCCAACCGCATCGTTGTTGTAACTGGCAATCAAGCGCTCGGCTTTACGGCTGAACATCTCGTGAAGTAAGTAGATTTACACAGATTACAAAACAAAACAGATTTAACACATATTGGAAAAGCGCAGGGAATAAATCCCTGCGCTTTTCCATCTCATCTGTGTAAAATCTGTCCCGCACCTTGATCTGTGTAGATCTACCCAAAGTTACTTCAAGGTCACCGTAGCACCAGCAGCCTCAAGCTTGGCCTTCATGTCATCAGCCTCGGCCTTGGATGCGCCTTCCTTTACTGCCTTAGGAGCAGCGTCCACAATGTCCTTTGCTTCCTTCAAACCAAGACCCGTGATTTCGCGGACGGCCTTGATCACGTTGATCTTGCTCTCGCCAGCGGAGGTCAATTCAACCGTGAACGAAGACTTCTCTTCAGCAGCGGCGGCGCCGGCAGCCGGAGCAGCCATCATCATAGCTGGAGCGGAAGCAGACACGCCAAACTTGCCTTCCAAAACCTTTACGAGCTCGGCCAAATCAAGCACGGACATCTTTTCAATCGTCTCAACCAAGGATGCGAACTTTGCTGGAACCTCAACGGACTTCATTTCGTCAGACATAAGGGTGTACTAATTTTTATTCTTTTGAATCGCCCCAAGCACGGTCACCAGTCCGCGGAGATTACCCGCCAGGACGTTCACAAAACCGGAAGCCGGAGCATTGAGCGAACCAACCAGCTGTCCAAGAAGTTCTTTCTTAGTAGGCAAACTGGCCAACTGATTCACCTCTGCTTCATTCATCATGCGTCCGTCCAAGAGGCCGGCTACCAGCTTCATGGACTCCTTTGTCTTCACCAATTCTTTGAGGAGCTTGGCGGCGGCCACTTCGTCTCCGTAGCCAACAGCTGTCAGGATAGAACCCTTCAGCGTATCAGCATTCAAGACGTCAATACCCGCTGCTTTGGCGGCCAGGGCCAGCAAGGTCTTCTTGGCAATGAAGACGCTCACGTTCCGTTCGGCTGCCTTCACGCGGAGTTTGTCCGCGTCTTCCATGGTCAGTCCGGACACCTCCGAAAAGGCTGCGCCCTTCATTCCCTGGAATCGCTTGGCGATCTCCTCAACTATGCCTGCCTTTTGTGCACGCGTTTTTGGCATACGCTGAGATTAAAAATTACGGCCATACGGCCGTAGAATATCCTCCGAAATCCCGTGGAACGGGACTAAGGAGAATCGATTTCTCGACCAGGCTTACGCGGGTTTAACCGCTACTGGCGTTCTACGAATTCGATGGTGCGCAGATACTAGCAAAACTCAGAAAACACGTCAAGGTTAGCTATTCCTGCTCCGTCTTCAAGAAAAAGTTCGTAATCACCCCCGTAGCCCACAATAAAATGGCCACGAACAAGGCCGGCAAGAAGCCATCAACGGTCACTCCTTTAACAAAGGTGCTCATAAACCAGATGAGCAAGCCGTTGATGACAAAGAGGAAAAGACCGAGGGTAACAACCGTGACTGGCAGAGTGAGGACCACAAGAATAGGCCGGACAATGGCGTTCAAGAGGCCGAGTATCAAGGCGGCGAAAAGAGCGGCGTAAAAGTTGGCCACGTGGAAGCCGGTGACGAGCTGGGTAGCCAGCAGAAGGACGAGGGCCGTGATAATCCAACGGAGCAAAATCTTCATCATAAAAATTATATTACTTCGTCCTCTTGAGGTAGGACGGCAAATTTTTTCTTGAGTTCGATCACTTTGTTTTCTACTTCGGCCAGCTTGCCTTTGCACACCCCGGCGAGTTCCAAGCCTCGTTCGAACTTCTTCAAGCCTTCGTCGAGGTCTACATCGCCACGTTCAAACCAGGCCGTGATTTCTTCGAGTTCTTGGAACGCCTCGCCAAATGAAGATGATTTTTTTGCCATAAGTGTCTGTCATCCCGAGCAGAGCGAGGGATCTGATTGGTTATAATAATCGTTCTTGTCTCTTCTTGACTGTAACCTCCGCCTCAATCATACCCTGCGCAAACTGTACTGAGAAACCATCCCCGGGCGCAAGCATGGTGGAATCTCGCACAAGTCCCTTCGCCGAGCGGACAATGGCATAGCCTCTGTCGAGTACCCGCTTCGGGTCAACGCTTTGTACGAGTCTCGACAAAGCGTCAATCCTGGCCTTTGAGCGTTCAAGCACTCCCCCAAACTCGCCCACAATCCCTTTCTCGCGCCGTTCAATATGCTCGCGCGTGGCCACCACGCTTAGCCTGAACCGGTCGAACGCGTTCGTAAACCGCATGGTCGTATCATTCACGCCATGGGAAGTTTTCGAGAAAGCATGATCGATCACTCTGAGCGTACTTTCTACTGAGTGATTCATTGAGCGGAGCATTTCATCTAAACGATAGTTCATCCTATCCTCCGCCATCTCCACAAATTTCTTCAGCTCAACGCGGGAAGGCGTAAGCATCTCAGCCGCGTTTGAAGGTGTCGAGGCTCTAACATCAGCAGAGAAGTCGGACAGACTCTCATCCCGCTCGTGGCCAACGCCGACAACAACGGGAATGGCCGAGGAGAAAATCGCCCGCACTACTCGTTCATCATTGAAGGCGTGTAAATCTTCGAGCGACCCGCCCCCGCGCGTGAGCACAATCACCTGGGGACGTTGCTCGGTGGGCAAAGCGGCGAGGGATTGGAAGGCACCAAGGATCTCGCTCACTGCGTACTGTCCCTGCACATGGCAGTCGGCGTGGATAATTGAGAGTCCGCCCATGCGGTTGCCAAGCACTCGAATAAAATCGCCGTACGCCGCGGCCTCTTTTGAGGTGATCAATCCGATCCGTTCGGGGAACTGCGGAAGCTGACGCTTTCGAGAGACGTCAAAAATTCCCTCGGCTTCAAGTTTCTTTTTAAGCGCCAGATACGCCTTTTGCAACGCGCCCTCGCCCACTGGAATCACTTCTTCAACGTTAAGCGAAAATTTGCCAAAGCGCTCAAACACACTCGCCCGCCCGCGCACACGGACACGCATCCCCTGCGTGATCGGAATCGTAATTTTATAGACGGTGCCAAAACACGGCATCTTGGCATCCTCTTTTTCATCCTTTAAATCAAACGTCACCCACTTGCCCTGGCTAATCTTAAAATCCGAGACCTCCCCCTCAACAGAAAAAGCCTCGGACGGAATCAGCCGAAGCGTCTCATTAACGAGCGTCAAGAAATCTTTAACAGACAGAATCTGCATAGATCTTCATCACGCTCTCCAAAAATTCCTTCGGCGCATGATGCGCCCGCACATATGCTTGACCGCGGGATCCCAAATCCGCCGTACGGGCGAGGCTCGCCTCGCCCCCTTCGCAAGCAGCAGCAATCTGCACCGCCAGCACCTGCTCATCCCCCGCCGGAAATATCACCCCGGCATTACTCGCCTTCACAATCTCCGGCAGAGCGCCCCGGTCACTCACAATAATCGGCGTCCCAAGCGCCAGCGATTGGATCGCCACCAATCCGAACGGCTCATTCCACAAACTCGGCACCACCACTGCACGGACGTGTGCCATCTTGTGCCACAACGCCTCTTGATCCATGAACCCTAAATACATAAGATTCTTATGAATCTTAGCGAACGCTTCCACCTCGCGCTCCATCGGCCCGGTACCGGCCACGTAAAACGTCACGTCTGGCTGGAGCGCTGACGCCTGCAGATACGTTTCAATGCCCTTGTATCCTTCAAGTCTGCTCGCGAACAGCACAGCGTTCTCTCGCTCCGTGGCCATTTTTGCATGAAGTAATTGTTCATCAACCGCCGGCGGGATAACCACCATCTTGCCGGCCGAAAAGCCGTGCGCCGAATAGACCTCCTTCACAAACGCAGACAGCGTAATGTACTTGGCAATGGATTTATCGAACATGCGAAGTGCGCGCTGTGTCCTCGTAATCCCCTCAAGCGCCAGCGTGGCCAAATACGATCCTTTCACAAACCGCGAGCCCGCCACCGTCATGATCCCCGCGCCGTAGGGGCGAGGCTCGCCTCGCCCATTTTGCATCGTATAATCCGCCCCAATCAACCCGTAGTCATGCAACGTCATCACGACCGGTATTCCCCGCTTCCGGCAAACGGCCAGCACGGACGGTGAAAGATGCGTATACACGTTATGCGCATGCACAATATCCGGCTTGAAATCATCAAGCACGGCCTCCATCTTCTTCCCCGCCTCCCGGCTCCACCAGGCCCGAGCAAATTGCTTCAAGGCACCCAAACCAGAAGCCACATTAGACGTATCAAGCGCAGACACAAAATACTTGTCCCACACGCTCGGCAGATTGCGCGGATCATGCATGGCAAAGGGCGCAGTCACGTGCCCAGCGCCTTCCTGCAAGCGCATGAGATCAATCATGTACCGGCCGGCGCCATCACGCGCATGATAGTACTTGTGAACGTGGAGAATTTTCATAATCAGTTTTTGCTCGAATCCCTCGCAATGACGATACCGGCGAGTATCCACATATACGGCGCCAGCGTTCTGAACTCAAGCGCAGTTGCCAGTGAGGCGTTGACCATAACCGCCAGCATAGCACCAGCAACCCCAAGCGCAAGCGCGCGGGTCTCCGGATCCGCTGAAGATCGGGCTACTCTGACGCAGGCCAGAAAAATTGAAACGTACATTGTGAGGTAGGCAATGAGGCCAAGGGTGCCCGTCTCGCCCCACAAACTGAGCCAATTATTATCAATGTATCCATCGCTCCCGTAGACGCCAAACGGCAGGCCAAGCGCCTCATAAACCGTCTTGTCGCCAAGCGCGGAAACCGCCCCTCCCCCGTACCTGCCCGGGCCCACGCCAAAAAACGGCGCCGACGGGACCACTATCTCTACCGTTTGCGTCAGCCAGTACACTCGGCCCAAGCCGTAATACTCGCCCTGAAAACGCCTGGCAGAAAATGATTCCAAAAATCTATGGGCAAGGGTTTGATCCGGCGCATCAGCCAGCCCCTTCACGTCCGAGTGCGAGGCGATCAGATAAATGCCGAGCAATGAAAAAACCGCGATGGCCCCTATCAGCACTCGCCTATCACGCCTCATGTAAACACTCACGAATAACAACCCGATAAAAAAACCAAACCACGCCGAGCGGGAATACGTGAACGCTAAAACGGGAATTGAAAACATGAGCACGGAGGCAATAAACAGCCTGTACTTTTTTGGGATCGATTCCTTCTCATACACAAACGCCAGACCAATGATCATAAAGAACGCCAGAAATGTTCCCAGCTGATCGTAGCGTCCCATTGTCCCAAAAATTCGCTGGCCAGGATCCCAAAACTGATTCGTGCCTGCCGTCAGCGTGATCTCGCCCAGCGTGTGGCGTTCAGCCGGTAAAAGAAATGGATCGAGCGCTCCTTGTGAAAGTGACTGCGCGGTGCCAATCAACAACTGGATGGCAACAATAACCGCCAGGCCAAACAGCAACACCCTCGTCCAATTTCTTGATGGCGAAAGCTGGACCGTCAAAAAGAACAGCAACACAAAGCGCAAAATTTGCCGAATGCCCAGCAGGGCTTGAAACACGGGCACAGCGTTAATCAACACCGAGAAAAAAAGAATCAACAAAAAGAAAACGAACGGGGTATCAGCCGGCGTTCGCTTCCAAACTGCTTTCGAGCGCACCACCTGAACAAACACAAGGATGCACAAACCGTAAATCAGCACCTCTGGTGCAAAACGCGCAAACACATACAAACTCTCCGGCACCCATTTCAACAGGAAGGGCTCAAAGGGAAGATAGAACGCTAACACCATCAAACATCTATCGAATCGCACATTCAATATCGAATCCCTGCTTGCCGTTATCCACATACGCACATTCTTTCCCCACCGCATAGTATTGATCGTCAATCCAAATCTCGCGAATGAGATCACTGCCTGCTCCCTTCACCCCTTTATTTTCTACGAGCGTTCCCTTCCCGCCCATGTACGCGCCGTTAATCCGCACCGTGTCTCCGGTAGCTATCAAGAAATTCAAAGCTCCGCATATTTCCGCCGTGCCATCGCCAACCGCTACCGGCTGGGCAGAAAACCACTGTGACCAATTCTGGTTTGTCCCCCTGGCATTAGCCGAGTAAAGCCACACCGGTCCCGCTACTCCATCATCCATGCTGATACAAAGATTGATTCCGGAAGGCCCTTTGCCGTCCGGTGCATTGGCATCAGAAATAGTCGAGTCTCCCTTTGTCTCCCCTTTTGGCGCAGAAGCCTGGGTGTCCGTACTTGCGTCATCTCCCTTAGCAATGCATCCCGCTCCCAAAGCCAATAACAAGCTTCCTGCAAACAATAATTTGATAAAACGATTGTTCATACCTCCCAAAGGTAGCAAAGGCCAAAAGATTAGCAAGCCCCTAGGTGCCTAAACGCAAAAAGGACGTCACCGAGGTGACGTCCTTTGAGGGTGGCCGATTGCCACCCTTTGAGGGCTAGTTGCCCTCCGTGTAGACGAACTGGGCGTCGAAGCCGTCGCCGGGGTCGTTCCAGACCGTGTACGGGTACTCGACGAGACCGTCCATCTGCACGGCGTGGCCGTTGATGTCCGAGCTCGGTTCGGCGTACTCGTAGCCGACGAGGTAGTGCCACTCGGGGTCGCCGGTCACGTGGAACCGTCCGTTGTACCGAACGGAGTCCATGTCGCCCACCGCGAACGAGGTGGTGAAGCAGGTGAATCCGGTGCCGATGGTGGTCTCGGGCTCCGGGAACCAGCTTCCTTCGCCGGTCGTGTCGTTCCGCGCCCAGACCGTGATCTGACCAGCGAGCTGTTCGCCGGAATCGAGCTCGACATCGAGACAGAGCTTGCGGCTCTTGCCCTCGCTACCGCCCGATTGCTCGAGCGTGGCGGGGGTGCAGGCGCTGAGGCCCGCGATGGTGAGTGCCAAATACACCTGTCGCATATCGCCCTCCTAAAAGGGTTCGCAAACTCGCAACAACTTGTCACGAGTTCGGACCAAATAGAGTAGCAGGAATATAGGTTTTCGTCAAGGGCTAACCCTTGCGGAAAACCTTTGTAATTGAAAGAACGGTCCGCGAGGCGAACCGTTCTACGTGAGACACATCTCACATCCTCACCGAGCTACGGCCGTCGACTCGCCCTAGGGCATGTCGATCTGGTCGTTGCTCCCGTGGTCGCCGTTGCCGACGACCGTGAACACCGAGCTGGCGCCGTTCACGAGGAGCGCGTAGGTGTTGTTGACGAGCCACGAGGACTCGCCCCACACCATCCAATCCGTGGCCAGATCGGTGGACGTATCCGTCCTGCGGGCGTTCACGATGACCTTGTCGTGCGTCGCCTTCGCGATGTGCACGTCGACCGAGCAGACGCCGGCCAACTGCGGGACCTTGATCCAGCTCTCGACGCCGTCGGGGTCAACGGTGTCGTTCCGGACCTGTGCTTCCCACGGGTGGGCACAGATCGCCGACTTCGGCTGGACCGTGACCGTCGCGTCGACTCGGGTGACGTTCGTGTCCGTCGTGCCGGTGTCGGTCCCGCCGTCGGCGTTCAGCGCCGCATCGGCCTCGTCGGCCTGGAACTGGCACGTGGCGTGATCGCCCGTCGTGACGGTGTAGTCGCCGTGCTCCGCGTCGTTCTTCGAGTGGAGGCACAGGAACTGACGCGCGTAGACGTCGCCGGCGTTCGTGTCGACCTGGATCGTGGAGTCGAGTCCGACCACGTTGCCGAGGTCCGCGCTGACCGCGGTGCACTTGCCGTCCGCGTCCCAGCTGAGGTGCTGGATCACGTACGCCTGGTCGCCCGCCTCGTCCCAAAGGCTGACGCCCGCCGCGCCCGCTTCGGGCCAGAACGGCAGGTTCGTCGAGCACTTCTCGCCGATGCGCTGCAGGTAGAGCTCGTCGACGCGCTGGCTCGGCAGGATGCTCATCTTCGTCACCGCGTTCGGGGCCTCCTTGAGGCCCGTGATGACGAGGTCGACGCTGTCGGGGCGTCCGTCCTGGTCGAGGTCCGCGGGGATGATCGGGGTGACGTCGTCGGGCTGATCGCCCGCCGTGTCGCCGGTCACCATGTCCGCCGGCTTGCAGCCGACGACGAGCAAGGAAAGGATCAGGGTAAAAGAACGCATGACTTTTCGTCCTCCAGAGGGTGTGAATCCTAGCACTGTGCCGGTACAATCACCGGTGGCCATATATCCGTAAAGGATTCATATGGTAACCGGGGAATTCCGGTGGTATCAAGGCATGAAGTTCATGCGCTGATATCACAGGATTTCTGGAGATTTACTGACCGCGTACTGTAGCACTTTTCCCAACTTTTGTCAATGGGAAAGTGTTTCGTAGCGGCCCATTCTTTTCAGAACGGGCCGCCACTCGTAGGCGCTGTGCACGGCACAGAACCTTAGTTACGGGAGCTTCACCTCGGGCGGGACGGGGTCGGGCTCCATGGGCTTGGCGTCCGGGTCGCCCATCCACGGCGAGGCCGGGGGCGTGACGGGTGCGACCGGGGCCGGCGTTGCGGGCACGACCGGCGTCGTAACCGTCGCCGTGGTGGTTTCCGTGGTGACGACAGTAGTCGTGGCCTGCGGAGGAGCTTCCGTCTTGGCCGGCACCGCTTCGGGCGCGGGCTGAGGGGCGGGCTCGGCCGTCCTCTCGGCCTGCTCGGGCTCCTCGGCCGTGGGCTTGTCGTCGCCCTCGGCTTCGTGACTGCCGAACATGTAGCTGAGCCCGATCGTGGCGGTGGGCTGCATGAAGCCCGTCCCGTAGAGGTGATCGGATCCGGCGAACCCGACGACGCTGTAGAACGGCTGGAACGTGAAGGTTCCGGTCAGCGAGACCTTTCCGAGGTCCACGCCGATCCGACCGCCGACGTCCATGCCGTTGAAGGCGACGTCACTGCCCTGCTGGCTCAGATCGGCCTGGATGCCGGAAGTCGTGCCGCCCAGGACCGCGCCGAGCTCGAGCCCGCTGTCGTCTCCCAGTTCACCGCCGATCACGAGCTTCGCGCTCAGACCGTAGATGTCCCAGTACCCGATCTGCGGGGCCACTTCGCCCTGCACGAACTTGCCGTCCTTGGCGTACTTGACGCCGAAGGATGCGCTCAAGCTCGTGCTCACAGGCGCCGCGCGACCGCCCACCGTGGCCTGGAACGTAGGCCCGAGGGCCAGTCCGAGCACGATGTGCACGCCGTCGAGCGTGTTCGTGATGTTGTTCGTCACCGCCGGTGCCACCGGGGCCTGCTCGATCGGGGCGGGGATCGCCGCCATCTGCGCCTGCAGGGCCGTGATGGTCACCTGCATGGCCGTGATCTGCGCCTGCATGGCGCCGATCAAGCCGGCGTCGTCACCTGCCGGCGCCGGGGTTTCCCCCGGGACAGCGGGTTTCGTGGCGTCGAGCTTGGCGTCCGGAACCACCACGAACGGCCGGCCGGCGATGGTGTCCAGCCGTTGCTGGACCAGGCGCATGTCGATCAGCAACTGATCGACCAACAAACGGTACCTGACCGTGTTGGCGGACGGGGCATTCGAGCCTCCCGTACCGCTGGTCGTTCCCGTCGGCAGGCCGTCCACCTGCTTCTGCAGCTCCTTGAGTTTCTCCTGAAGCTGGGTGATCGTGCACCCATCGACCACGACTCCATCGCACATCATGTGCGTGGCCGTGGTGGAGAGGCCGGCGCGATCCGCGTACCCCGCGTGCTTGCTGTCGATCAGCAACTTGGCGGGATCCTGCGCGAACGCAGACCCAACCACGTACAAGAGACCAAACGGTAACGTCATCGTAACCTCCCTGACAATGTTTCTTCAGCGCTATACCGCGGTGTTCGGGGTTCAGACTTAAAAAGCCTGTAGCCGGATACGCCCGCAGTCGGCGCTCCAGTGGCCTGGCATCAACCTTGGCTTTTGGAGGAGAAAAGCCAAAGGATACCGGGCCGCTGGAAGGCCGAACAAGGCATTGAAGAACAGCGAATCATAGCAGAAAAGTGGATTATTGTCAATACTTTGTCAATAATCAAAAAAAATCCCCCCTTTGAAGGCCCAACGGTGACAAATCGTGACGAGGAGGAGACGTCACGACCGTTCCATCGGGCCCTCACAGGGGGCATCCGCCAGGGAAATTAGCAGGGGCGTGAAAGGAGGTCAATAGACCACCTGTGCAGAATCGCCGAGCGTAACAGGGATGACGGATGTATCGCCCTTCCGTAAAATGCGCACGTTCGCTATCTCCCCCGGCTCATACTCGGCCAAAATTTCCGCGAGTGTCCTTGAATACGTCACCGCCTCCCCATCAAGGTCCAAGATAATATCGCCGGAAACAAGCCCCACTTTCTTGGCCGGACCGCCATCAAAAATTGCGGGCTTCCCTGCCCCGGAAGAAATGATCAGCGCACCCTGTGCTTTATCAGCTGAAAGCGCAGGCGCAAGATTGTAGGCGCGGGACAGATCAAGTACGTACGCTCCAAGAAGCGCTGATCTTACACCGCCTGTACGCACCACGTCCTGCACAAACCCTCGGCTATGATGCAAGGGAAACGCGTCGCCGTTCGTGAGGGCAAAGCCATCCAATCCGCCAGACGCGGAAAAAAGCGGAGTGCCGGACGCCAAAGTTTTCTGCAGATGCCAAGTAGTGGCAAATGTTTCCGCGGGCAAAGCGCCGTTCTGCAAGGTCTCATCCGCAAAGGTCAGAACAACGGGTTCAAGCGCATCCTCCGCATAGCCGGCAAACAACATATTCCCACTCTCCTCATCCGCACTTCCGCCAAAGCTCACCGCCGGCAAACCAGAAGCATTCGCCAGCTTTATGAGGACCAGCGGAGATGAGGTGTCTCTAACCTCTCGCTCAATTGCATACCGCTTATGATCCACCCACACATCGACAGTTTTCAAACTGCTTTCTTTAGGATAAGTGGCTGAAGTAAACAGCACCCAACCATCCGCGCTGACCACCACGCCAGTGCCTTCAGTGGTCTTTGGATATGTGAGTGCGGAAGGCGCGCTGGAATCCAAACTTGGCGGAAGAATAATCGCCAGCGATCTCAGAGTTTCTTCTCGCAACACTTTTATTGAATCCTCATACGTGCCCAAAATACTCGCCCCTTTTCTGGGCGAAAGAGAAACAAATTTCTGATCCTGAAGCAAGCGGGCAGCGTAGGAGTCAATCGCCCGGCTAGTAGCCACAGAAGAAACAATGCCCGCCGAAGCGCCAACGGCTGAAGCAAGAAGAATGCCAAGCAGTAACAACTGTTTTTCAGTCTTCATACATTTATATCCAGGTAGCCGTACCAAAAATAAGAATAAGCAAAACCGCGCCAAAAGCCAAGTACCTTCTGGTGACCGTGGTTGAGAGTTTCTCAAGCACGTGCGCGCGGGTCAGGCCAAAATACGTGGACAAACAAATCGTGAAAGCGGCCGCGTTCGTAATGAAACTTGTCGGCAGAAAAGCCAGCACAACGTATAACTCGGTTAAAACAATCGCCCCAGTAACCGCATAGGGAATGCCCGTTTCAAAGCCAATCTTACTCACCCAAAAAACCGCCGTAGTAGCAAAAAGAACAGAGACAAACACCGCCACGGCCGGTGCCCAGAGCGGAAGCTCCAAAAAGAGCTGAGCCATGTACGCGCTACTGGTAAAAAAGAAGGCGCTTCCCATGTACATCATGAGGGTCAGATACTCAAGCGAGTAAGCCTGATAGGTGCTTGGCAAATGATAAAACGCAAACACATTTTCCGCGTACAGGAAAAGCGCCGCCGCCACCATTATTGCCAGCGCCCACTTAGCCGTGTTTGATTCAAGCAATAAAAAGAACATCAATGATGAGGCGAGCAACAGACATGGCGTCCCAAGAAAAACCCAAAAAGCTGGACGCTTGAACTCAAACAACAATAATCGAGAAAACAGGAGTGGAACCAAAAGCGTGCAGAGAAGAATGATCGGCCAAAGAGTGAAGGGTGAAAAAATGAGCGCAAAAAACAACAGTGCTGAAGCGAACGCTATGGCAAACGGAGTGAAGCGGTGAAGAAGGATCACAAGTGAAGCCAATCATGGGCAGCCTTAAGCGCCTGCAAACGCGACTGGCCATCCTTCGTATCCTTGAGGCCGAGCTTAGAAAAAGCGACCACCAGATCAAAATGCGTCTGCTGTTCACTGGCGGGCAAGCGCAGAAGCACGAGCGCGTTGTACGCTTTTTGCGCATCATGATCTTTAGCATACGCATCAAGAATGATGTTTGTGGCCGAGTGATAGTCCTCAGCAGAAACTGCCGTGGCCACCGGCTCACGCACGGCGGAAGGGAAAGAAATCGCTCCGTGCTTGGTGAAAAAAAGGAAGACGGCCGCCAGAATGAGCGATGCGCCGAAGAGAATCGTAGGAAACCATGAGCGATGGGTCATAGATTACTTGTGTTCTAGTTTTGCGCGAAAAGCTTCTTCAATAAAAGCAGACGCGGCGTTGGCAAGAGGGATGGAAAGAATCGCCCCCACAATACCGCCCAATCGCAGTCCGATCAAGACAACCATCAGACTGATGATGGGGTTGAGCCCCGTAGCCCTTTGCATGATCTTTGGTACAAGAACATTTCCTTCGAGTACTTGAATGAGAATGTACGCCATGATTGTGGCGATGCCATGCATGGGCGAGATAAGGAAGGCCAAGATGACCGCCGGAATTCCGGCCAGCAATGGACCAATGAAGGGAATGACTTCAAATAAACCGGCTAACAACGCGAGAACAATTGCGTACGGGATGCCAATGATGGACAGCGCGATGTAGGCGAGCAGAAAGATGGTGGTCATGAGCATGAGCTCGCCCCTCAGCCAATCGCCCAACCGTCCCCGTACCTTTGTGGCGATCTGTGAAACAAGCGGATGGTAATCGGGCGGGGTCACAGCACCCAGCGCTTTCACGAGCGCCTCTTTCTCAACCACAAGATAAAATGCCAAGACAAGTACAATGACAAACGCGGCCACAGTGCCAAAGGCCGTTGTACCAATCGCGAGCAGTTGCGGAACCGCCGCTGAGACGCCCGAACCGCGCGCAGTGGCAATGATATTCGTCACAGACTCGGACAATGAGCCCTGAAGCAAGACACCAAGGTCTGCCTTACTGCCAAACAGCTGAATAAGAAAAGGCGTGAACACGGAAGAGGAAGCTCTGAGTTCAGACACCACCGGCGGGAGGACGAGCACGATAGCTGTTGTGAGGAGCGCAATGCCGATGATATACACAAGGATGACTGCCAGACCGCGGGGCACTTTTGTCCGCTCGAAAAAATCTGCAAAGGGGTCAATCAAGGCCGCCAGGAAGAGCGCCGCACAAAAAAGCGCAACAATATCGCGGATAATGAACAAAATACCTATAACAGCCAGCGTGAGCAAAACTCTGACGATTGTCCCCGTTGAGACAACGAGCACCCTTTCCCGCGGATCTCCCGTTTGGCGTTCTTTCATACTTTTTGTATTGTAGCACTTACATGAGTGATTTAGCCGTCAACCGCCAAGCTCTCCATGACTTTGAAGTCCTTGATACCTATGAAGGCGGTTTAGTGCTGACCGGAGCTGAAGTGAAATCCGCCAGAGCTGGGCACGTAAACCTGAAGGGATCCTTCCTGACCATGCAAAACGGTGAACTTATCCTCAAGAATGCGCACATTGGCCATTATGCCCCCGCCGGCAGTGCAGAGGGTTATGACCCTACGCATGATAAGAAGGTGCTTGTGCATAAAAAAGAGCTGAATATTTTACGAGGCCGTCATGAAGCGGAAAGGTTGACCATGGTGCCGATTTCCCTCTATACTTCCAAGTCACGGGTTAAGCTCAAGTTCGTGCTGGCGCGCGGAAAGAAGAAGCACGAAAAACGCGCCGTCATCAAAGCCAGAGACCTTGACCGTGACACCCGCCGTTATGGCGAGTACGATACCTAAACGTGGGCCTGCCGAGTTTCGACAGCGAATAGGCGGGCGATTAGCCAAGCCGGAGGGCCACCGCACTTCGTTATCAAGCGGTGGAAACGAAATACACGCAAACGTATTCTCTAAAGTGAAGGAAGCTGTGCGTCTCGCATTTGCCCCTTCATTTGCCTTGGTCACCGCCTAAGGGCGCTGACTACATCCCATCCGCCTGCTGTTTGACGGAGTACGGGGTGCCATATAAAACAGCTAGCTGAGAAAGGTCTTCCCTGTCTTCTTAGCGAACATTGCCAGGGAAACGGGTCAGCGGGTTTTCGGCACGCCTTCACCGCTGTCACGTATCAGGCCTGCCTACGCTTGTAATCTCTAACGCCCTACCTGTCGTTGGACGGGGGTGCAACTCCCCCCAGGTCCACCATATTTTACCCTCACAACTTTTGCTCAAGAACATCTTTGTTCTCTTGGTTCCGCCACAGACTCCGAATGTGTATTATGAAAATTTGTTGGGAGGTGCTACGACCACAAATTTTCATAATACACATTCGGAGTCCCAAAAGATCAGGACGCTCGACAAAAAGCGCAATATCCCTTATACTCTTGGCCAACTAACCCCACTGCCATGCGCATTCACAGACACCGCAGATTTCAGAAGCCAAAATTTTCGGCGCAAGAATATCGCGCAAACGCAGCCATCCTGACGGAAGAGGTGCGTGTTATTGATGAAGAAGGAAAACCGCTGGGCGTTTTGAAAACGGCCGATGCCATTGCCCAGGCAAAAACCCGCGGGCTTGATCTCATTGAGGTCTCGCCAAAGGCTGAACCGCCAGTTTGCCGTTTTGGCGATTACGGCCAGTTCAAGTATCAAAAAGAAAAGGAAGCCCGCAAACAGCGCGCGCAGAGCAAAGAAGTGGAGATCAAAGGCATTCGTCTTACTCCTCGCATCGGCGTGGGAGACCTGGACATTCGCGTAGAACAAGGGAAAAAGTTCTTTGAACAAGGCGACAAGATCAAAGTAGAAATGATCCTCCGCGGACGGGAACGCGCGCACATGGATGTAGCCCGCGGGGTCTTTGACTCCTTTGTCACAAAGCTCAAGGTTCACTATCCTATTAAGGTAGAACAGCCAGTCAAGAGCCAGGAAGGCAGAATGAGCATGATCTTGGCCCGGGAAACATAACCCCAGGGGCGTATGACGTCCCTTGACCTGAATTCAGCTTTCCGATACACTCCGCGCACTATTTTACCAAGTCCGATATGGCGATGAAGACCCACAAAGCGCTGATGAAGCGCATCAAAATTACCGGCACCGGTAAAATGCTCAAGCGTAAAGCTGGCCAAGGCCACTTTAACTCCCGTGAAAGCGGAGATACCACTCGCATGAAACGAACAGACGTGGGCGTTCCAAAGACCCTGCGCGGAGCCGTAAAGACGGGCCTCCCCTATAACCTCTAATCTATGCCAAGAGTCAAACGTGGTACACAACATGTTAAGCGCCGAAAGAATCTCTTGAAGCGCGTGAAGGGCTACAAGTGGGGACGCAAGAGCAAGATCCGTCTGGCCAGGCCAGCCATGCTCAAAGCCGGCGTCTACGCTTTCCGCGACCGCCGGGCCAAGAAGCGCTCTTTCAGAAACCTCTGGAACCTGAAGATCAACGCTGCTGTTCGGGAACTGGGCCTGTCCTACTCCCGTTTCATCAACCTGCTGAAAACAGCCAACGTGGTCCTGGATCGCAAAATCCTGGCTGATCTAGCTGAAAATCATCCTGCAATTTTCTCAAAGGTTGTTTCCGCAGTAAAGAGCTAAAACAAACAATCCTCCGTTGCTCAAAGAGCTTTGGGGGATTTTTGTTTGACTTTTTATGCTTTCTCTGCTAACTTTTGCGGTCGAATCGCTTCCCAAACCAAGGGCGCGTTTCGCGTCCTTTACCAGTCACCAAGTGATCGATAGGAGTGTGCATGAACACCAGGAACCAGCTCGACCACACCATTGTCAGCTTCAATGATGAGGATGGCGAGGAAACCGAGAAAGCAACCGTGTACGACACGGCCCTGCTTCTCGAAGAAGAGCGCAACCAGCTCAAGGCCATCTCGGACCGTCTCACGACGGCCGGACTGTTCCGGCTTGGTACCGAAAGCGACGATCTGAACACGGTCGTCATTGACCGCGCAGTCTTCAAGATCGACGACATCTCCCCGAGCGAACAGCTCATCCTCGGCCTCGTCGATACCCGCCTGAAGACGGAGAAAGACGCCAAGGCGGTGGAGCGCAAGCCCACGGTGGGCGCCGATGACGCCGAGGAAACACCCGACGATCTGGCCACCGTCCCGTCCATCGGCAACATCCTCGACGCGCCGGAGCCCAAGGCCTCGCGTCAAAAAACGCCGCACACCGGAGAGGCGGACGAAGTTCCGCGCACCTTCACGGGGATCGTTGACGGGCAACAGGGAGATCCGCCGACGGGGAAACCCGCGCAGAAGCCGAGGCCGGCCTCCGTGAGCAAGGGCACCGGAAGCAACAAGCCGGCCGTTGTCAACGCGGGCGCGCCCGCGAAGGCGGAGCACACGCTCCCGCCGGATGACGGTCCCCAGCCCCCGATGCTCAGCGACGCGGTCCAGCCCGAACCGGCCTCCCCGCCCCCGATTGGGGCGGTGAAGCCAACGGCGCAGACGGCGGTGAAAGCCGAGGTTGAGGATGATTCCGAGGAGGATCCGGACGCCGAATCCCCCACGGAAGCGCACTCGAGCAAGGATCTCAAGAGTGCCGTGAACGAGGAGATGCTGAGGGCGGCCGCAGAGGCGGCTAAGAGCCGTCCCGTTCCCGTGGTCGTTAAACCGCAGACCGGCGCGCAGGACCCGTGGGAGACCAACCCGGCAGGGCCTAACAACGGCCAGCAGAACCAGACACCGGATCCGAACGCGACGCAGGCCCAGTTCGTGGACCAGCCCGCCGGGTCCGCTCCTCCCGTCCCTCCCGTAATCACCATTCCCCAAGGAGGCTCCATGGCCGTGAAACAGAAGAAAGGCTGGCCGTGGAAGTCGGTCCTCGGTGGCATCATGATGATCCTGCTCCTCATTGGCGCCGGATCCCTCATGGTGCTGGGGCTCGTCACCGCGAGTGGCGGAGTCTACTGGTACAAGACGGCGCCTTCGGAACAGACCGATATGACGACCGCCGTGGACGCGGATCCGCCGGCCGAAGCGCCGGAGGTGAACCTCCCGCCGGCCGTGCCTGACGAGCCTGTCCCGCATGCCCCGCCCGTGGCAACGGTTGAAGTCCCGCATGCCCCACCCGTGACCTTCGCCACCATGAACGTGGCGGGGTCATACCCCGAAGGCTCGGGCATGTGCGCAAACGTCATCATCAAGGGCGAGGTGGCCACGAAGGCCGGGCGCGAGGACCTGACCATCTGTGGCGACAGCGTCACCGTGAAGGGCGGAACCGTGAAGGTGGGCGATACCACGCTCACGGCCGCTCACTTCATGGAAGGCATCACCGGGCAGAAAGGCCCCGCTCTCCAGGACTTCAAAATCCTGGGCGCGAATGTCTACTGCAGTGGCGACGCGCCGGCCTGCACGCCCAAGTAGGAGTCGATCCAAGTATCGACCCCTACGGCATTGGATCGATGGTCAGAGAACCCGCGGGGATCTCTGACCGTTTTTGTTTCCAAAAAAGATGAATCTGGCCCTTGGCAGTTTAAGAATTTCAGAGTACAGTCTCCCCTTTGCCGGATGAACCGGTGAAGGAGGTTTGATGCCCGTTTCCGGATTACGCAACATCGTCTGGTGGTGGAATCTTGACCGCGATGGAGAGCCGGTCCAACAGTTCGGACTGTCCGATCGATCCAAAGACGCTCCGCCGATCAAGAACTTCAGCCCGTACACACCGGCCTTTTACGTGGACGGTAAAGAGCTTCCCGCAACTCATTTACATCACAAGGACGGCCAGATCATCGGCATCCACGGCGAAGCCGATCTGGTACATCTGCGCGTCACGCTCCTCATGTGCCTCCGGTTCGAGGAGGTCATCATCCGCGAGCTGTCCGGCAAACATCACATCGACATCATGCTTGAGGACGTGCTCACGCTCCTTCAGCTCTGCTGACGTCCGTCGAGCCGGCGTACCGCTAACAACACCGTACGCTCTCCGCGCAAACCGGGTTCCCCATGTGGTTCCCGGTTTTTTACATATGAGGGATTAAACTCCAGCATACTGGAGTTTTTTTGACTAACCGCTAGAGTCTGGAACCAGCACCTGTGGAACTTTGCAGGGGCATTCTAGGATTACTCTGAGACAATTTTTAAACTAACTTATCTGATTCTCTTATTACGGATGGGTTGGTTATAGTGAAGATTTAGTTTAAATCTATTTCTCTACAAATTCATCACAAACAGCCTGCACATAGGCTGGACCAATGATTAGCTGAAGGGTCATGACTATTTGATGCACTTCATCTTCCGAAAGCGCCACAACATCTCCGGGCTTAAAATGTCTCTGCACGATTTCGGTTTTTATTCCCACTACTTCTCCCTCTTTCGCTATCACCGGAAGATTCTCTATGTCCCTACCGTTAATGGTTGGTCTCAACCTATATAATGATATCGAGAATTCTTGATTAGCAACCCCCCGGTGATGTCGAACCGCGACCCGAATTTTATTGTATCCGTTTGCGATATCTTTAATTTTATCTGGAACTGTAAAAGCCCCGATCTTATCAGGTACCTTGATCTTCTGATCCGCAGAGATTCGCCCAGTTTCTTTTTTTATATAGGTATCAATATACCGTAAAATATCGTCCCTTCCGTCGAGTGGACGCTCGATGCGCACCCCGCCATTTTTATGAATACACTTCATAGCCATCAAGGCGTCAAGAAATGCGAAAAAGTCTTCGGCTATATCTGCAACGCATATATTAATCTGCCTACTGGCCACTCCGTCCTTCGTCGCGCTCGGTAGCAATTTAAGATCCATCACTGCATCTGGAGGTTTCATCATAGCCAGTTGTTCATAGGCGGAGCTTTCCAGTGCACGGAGCACCACTCTCATGTCGTGGACACGTCGACCGACCGATTCGTTGAATTTCTCCAAATAAAATGAAGGATTGACATTAACTTTGTAAGTTATATCGCCAAGGTCATTCATAGAATTCATCGTGGGTTACCCACGGAAACGTGCTAATATTAGTGTAATCGACAGACGGAAGTCTGACACTAATTTTTTCACATTTCTATGGACAATCAACTCGGATACGAGGAACGAGTT
>Ga0172379_10001867_pt1 | contig 39797 bp, 32 predicted proteins | sample GrowelOW334metaG_FD_119756 | JGI IMG/M metagenome (GOLD analysis project Ga0172379, IMG submission 119756) | Groundwater microbial communities from an aquifer near a municipal landfill in Southern Ontario, Canada - Groundwater well OW334 metaG | ecosystem: Environmental > Aquatic > Deep... | reverse complement strand
GAATAGGAGGATCCACTTTTACTGCTTGCGCCATAATAGTACCGACCTCTGTAGAGAAAGATATTTCATTCTGGGGGGAGTTAGTTTGTGATGTGGTTGTCTGTTCTGATTTAGTGCATCCGGCTCCAAGCAGGCTAACTAATCCTACCAGGCCGGTGATGAGATACGTTTTTTTGTTCATAGATGTATTAGGTTAGTGCGCTTGTTATTGCGTCTGCTTAATTGTTGTAATAACCGCTTGGACAAATGGATTGCCGTGTTTCAGTTTGGGAAAAATTTTTTTCCCGGCCCGTTCCTTTTGTAATAGATTGGCATGTTCTAAAATTTTGATATGTTGCGATGCTAACGGTAGGGAAATCTTCAAAATGTGTGCAATATCGCCAACAGTCAGTTCAGGCTGTTCCACCAGCAGGCGGAAAATTCGGTAACGATTCACATCACTTAGTACTTTAAAGGCCGCGGCCATGTTTTTATCGATTTTACTGAATACTTTACGATTTTTTAGAATAGCTTTTTGGTTGAGCATATAATAAATTATTAAAAATATTAGTTAAATACTTGTTTATATGTTTATATATATACCATCACGATTAATCCGTCAATAGCTATTCGTCCATTACCAGAAAAAATACTTGACTTTATTTAGCAGGCGTGGTTACTATGTGGTTCGCTCTTTGAAAAAAAAGATGCATTCAAGTCTAAATTATAAATTTTAATAATCTATATTTTAGATCTGAGTGCATCGCTTCGCTAATATTTAGCAAAGTACAGATGCGTCAGGCAAAGGCCCACTTTGGGCAAAAAAGGAGAGGACGATGAAGAACTCATTGTTGGTTAGTTTTTCGATGTTGGTGTTTGGTTGTTTCATGGGGTGCCTGCCGGATGTTCCTTTGGAGGAAGGAAGTCCAACTCCAGATGCTGAAGTCGGGTGTTATACCGACGACGACAGAGACGGATACATCTCCGCCGCATGCGGGTACGGGACGGAGAGTCCCGACTGCGACGATGGCGACCCCAACGTGAACCCCGGCGTCACAGAGATCTGCGGCGACGGAATTGACAATAACTGCGGGGGAATGATTGATGAGGATTGCCCTAGCCCCGCCGTCGTTGACGAAATTTCTTTAGGGGAGGAGATCAACGAAGGGCTTTGAGCCTTTCGTGAAAAAAGCGAGCAAGCGCTCGCGTCTCATAAGAGATAGCTCTGGATACTCCAGAGGCGGAATGAGAATAATGAGACTTACTTGCAAATGCAAAATCTTGTTCTTCGTTCTTGTGCACGTAAACTTTGTTGCGTGCAGAAGAACAGAAATAACCCAATCAAGGGTTGTTTCTATCACGGTTACTATGTGTTTCGCTCTTTGAAATAAAGATGCATTCAAGTCTAAATTATAAATTTTAATAATCTATATTTTAGATCTGAGTGCATCGCTTTACTGAATTTTTGGTAAAGTACGGATGCATCAGGCAGGAGCCCGATTATTGGGCCAAAAGGAGATGGGATGAGAAATTTACTAGTCGCGGTTCTTGGTTTTTTGTTTCTTGTTGCCGGATTTTTTTTCATCGGCTGCGGGCCGATGGAAGAAGATGACGATTGTTCGGCTGCGTATAGCAGCGCTACGCCAGTGACGGACGACTGGCGGCCGGAGACAGAGGTCATCCTAGATGATGTCCTCTGGATTAGCCAGGCACCGCCGTCTTTGGATTGTGGCCCCACCACACTGGAGATGGCGTGGGCGTTTTTGGATGGAGAAATTCCAACGTACGATCCAGGCGTCATTGATATAATGGCATGGATGGATGAACACGTCGATACATATGATAACGGGGGTCTGACAAATATGGTTGAGTTGGCGTACACCAGCTTGTGGTATTTACAGCTCCCAGCGGAGGCATTCGGAGATGATCTCTGTATATCGATCGGCGGGTTGGAGGGGTTATACAATGAACTCCTGCTTGGAAAGCCAGTAGGATTCTCAAGCTATGGGCAAGAGGCTAATGCCTCAACGGCCGAAATGACGGCCGATGGAACAGGCCATGCTATGCTCCTTGTGGGCATGACACCCACTGAAATCGTGGTGCACGACTCTAGTCAAAGCTCTGATTTTGGAGCTTATCGCCGCTTCAGTATCGAGAGTTTCGACCGAGTTGGTTGGAATTCTCACGGCGGGGTGAGGTTTATGCCGTAGTCCCAAAGCTCTCGTCAACCTTGACGAGGCAGAATCAAAACGCTGGAGCTCTGAAAGTCTAAACACTTTCATCTCCACTAATTTCTAGGGCACAGAAAAGTGGTTCGCTCTTTAAAAATAAAGATGCATTCAAGTCTAAGTTATAGATTTTAATAATCTATATCTTAGATCTGAGTGCATCGCTTCGCTAATATTTAGCAAAGTACAGATGCATCAGGCAGAGGCCCAATCATTGGGTCAAAAGGAGAAGAGATGAGAAATTTATTTGGTTTTTGTTTTGTTGTTAGTTTTTTATTTTTTTTCGGTTGTTTGGAGGACGTCCCCACGGGTTGTGAGGATTCCACTACACCGTGCCCGATGGAGGTGCCAACACCCCTGCCCGGGTGTGTGGCGTCCCCGATCTCAGGGGACGAGCTCCTGAGTTTCTTCCCTGAGTGGGAAGGAACCGCGAAGTTTGTATCGATATATGAAGAATGTTCCGGAGACTGCTCCGGGACTTTCACTTTCCAGTCGGGAGTGTTCCCAGGTCAAACGGATGGAAATGCCTCTATAAGCATGGAGGGCTCGTTCGGAGACATGTCTTCTTGCGATGGGGGCTACCTGCCGTTAACCGCAACTTTTGATAGTTGTGGAGGTATGATGGCGAAAGGAGATTTCGGGGCTTTTGGGACCATTTATTTAGAGGGTCAGTTTGCTGAAGAGGAGACCACTTTAGAGTGGTCTAGTAATGGGTGGGGGGATGGGGAGGATATTAATTTCCTCTACCTCCGCATAGATTACGAAGACGATTGGATCGTCTCGACCACCACGAGACAAGATCAAAATGACGAGGTAGTGTGGGAGGAGTCATGGGACTCCGGCTGTAATTAAAAAACCCCACAACGCTTTTGTCTCCGTTTGAGCGATCGGCGGTATAGCCGATAACAAATGGAGAGCCGCCGCGGCGGAGCAGACTGCCGCAACAAACCATATTTTTTCTGTCACCTGCGAAGGTAGGGAAAAATTGGTTAAAAAACGATGGAGCTCTGAAAGTTTAAACACTTTCATCTCCACTAATTTCTAGGGCACAGAAAAGTGGTTTGCTCTTTGAAATAAAGATGCATTCAAGTCTAAGTTATAAATTTTAATAATCTATATTTTAGATCTGAGTGCATCGCTTCGCTAATATTTAGCAAAGTACAGATGCATCAGGCAAAGGCCCACTTTAGGCAAAAAGGAGAAGATGATGAAAAATGTAGCACTGGTCGTTGGCTTTCTGCTGGTTGCCGGAATGGTGTTCTTTTTCTTCGGTTGTGGCGCTTACGGAGAGGATGACGATTCCACTGATTCCACCGCTACGCCAGGTGAGTGTGTTGAGGGGGAGACGGAGGAGTTAGCAGATCTGTGGCATCCGGATAGGGACACCGATGGCTTCGGTGCGGAGGACGGGGTAATCCTCTCCTGTACCCAACCTGTCGGTTACGTCGCCGACAACACCGACTGCGATGACGCCGACGCCACGGTCTATCCCGGCGCGACCGAGGTCTGTGACGGGAAGGACAACGACTGCGATGGCGCGATCGATGAAGGCTTCGATACGGACGCAGACGCAGACGGATACACCGTCTGCACTGACTGCGACGACGATGACCCGGCTGTTGGCGACCCACCTACCTGGTATGAGGACGCCGACGACGACGGGTACACACAACCTTTTAATGGGGTCAAGTCGTGTACCCGGCCCGAGGAAGGCTGGGTGATTGGGTCTGAAGAAGCCGACTGCAACAAGGGTGACGCCAGCGTCTACCCTGGCGCCCCTGAGATCTACGACGGGAAGGACAATGACTGCGACGGCGAAATTGATGAGGGTTGATGTCTACGTAAAGTAGGTATTAGCTCTCGTAGCTCTCGCTTAGAACATAGTGTTCCAAGCGAGATTTTTTTAAAATAATATCGGTCGTATAATCCTACTAAATAAAGCTTTCCGTATAGTTACAACAAAACATAATATCGTCCTTTAGTTTCACCTCGTTCAGCCGCATAGCCTTTTTGGACTAAGGCACTTAATAAGCGGTGGGCATACTGGCGAGATACATGAAACTCTCGTTCAATATCACTAGCCGTTAATTGTTGCCGTTGCTGTAGTAATGCATAAGCAACTTGCTCTTTATTGGATAATCTTTGAGCAACATTTACGTGTTGAATAGCTTGCTCTGCTTTAGTTAAAGCGCTTTGTAAGGAATACCGAACTCCAGCTGTAAAATATTCTAACCAAGTTGTTTTATCTCCACTATCGGCAGTATGTAAGCTATCTGAATATTCTTTACGATTCACATCATACCAATCATCCAACACGAAATATTTATTAATTTCGTAGTTATGCTGTAATAAAATTAAAGCGGTTAATAATCTACATGTCCGGCCGTTACCATCAATAAAAGGATGTAGATAAACAAATTCGTGATGAAATATTCCGGCCGTTAAAATTGTTGGCACGTTAGCAGTGTCTTCTAACCATGAAAATAATTGTTGCAACGCTATTATAATTTTTACCGCTGAATGATAAGGCGGTTCATGTTTTACATGAAGTATAAGTTTCCCATTAACTTGCCTGCGTTTGCCAACTACAATACGTTTATTACGAATCGTGCCGGCAATATCATTATTTACTCCAACTAATAATTGTTGATGCACGCTTAATAAATATTCAAGGTTAAGTGATTTTTTTACATCTTGGGATAAATTACGTAAAATATCAAAATAGTTACGCACTTCTTTTTCATCACGATTCACTGGCACGCGTTCATCTAGCAACAAATTCGTTACTTCCGGTAACGATAATGAATTTCCTTCAATACTATTGGAGATATAAGCCGATTGAATTAAATTATCACGTTCTAAGTTGAGCTGTAGTTTCTTTGGCAAACGCAAACTTTCCAACCGACCATACAAACGCTCTATTTTCGTTAAATTCTGTAATAACGTAGAAGTTAACGTATAATTTGGTTTGAACATATAATCTAACTATAGCACAAAAATAAATAATTGTAAACCTTTTTGTAAACTTAATCGTAAACTATATGTCAGATTTAAAAGCGCTCCTAAGGCTATAGCTCTGAGCGAGTTCGAACTAATGAGCGGAAGCGAATTGTGAGAACGAGTCGAAGAGCCGACTACTTACGACGAAATTCGAACATTTTTTACTCAATACCCGAATGCCAATTAAGCGCGGCGGAAGGAGGGGTGCGGGGAGGAATTCCGCCGCGAGCCGCGCGTTAGACTCTGTAATCTAAATACTTTTTGATAGTTTCCTCTGCTAGAGCCTCACTGGAATCAATTATTGTAAAACCTTTCATAGTTTTTACTATTTTAGTTATGTCGGTGCATGCAATGATAATAGTATCGATTTCCTCTTCTTTTAAATATTTTGATAATTTTTTAGTGATAGTTGAAAGTTTATCGTTTTTCTCGCCATTTTTAACACTTTGGATTAAGTTATTAACCTCTTTTTGCCATTCTTCTTTAAGAACTATTTCTATGTTTTGTTTTTTTATTCCTTTTTGATAAATGTTCGCATCAATTGTTGTTCTTGCGGCAAAAAGAGCCACTCTTTGGGACGTTTTATTCAGTTTTTTTATGGTTGAATCAATAATGTTTAAAAGAGGTGTTTTTATACAATTTTGCAGATTATCAAAATATTTGTGTGCTGAATTGCATGGTATTGATATGAAATCAACGCCTGTACTTTCTAGTTTCTGAAGTCCTTTGCGAATGGTTGATTCCATTTCTTTGTCATCTATTGTTTGATTTACGTAAAAAGGTGTTGGCAATGAATATATTATAATATGTGGAAAATCGATATCATTGCGTGCACCATATTGCTTTTGACATTGTTCAATTACAAGATCAAGAAATGGAGAAGTTGATTTTGGTCCCATTCCAGCGAGAATTCCGATGATTATTTTTTTATTGGGCATATCTGTATTTAGATTATGGCGCTCTACAGTTGTTTTTTACTTTACTTAAATTTCAGTTTTGTTTTTCCACAACGTTCAATTGACAAGATATGTTAAAAGTATATACTAGCTCTAAATCCTATGCAATATAGCTTTACCAGCCAAAATAATAATAATCAAAATAACCACTTCCAACGGCTGGCCATGTTTTAATAACATATAAATCTCTAACTTACTTAAAGATGCAAACCAGCCAAACAGCTGGATTTTTTAATTTTATTAACTAACTTATTCTATTTATGAAACAAGTTACAAAACAACTCGTAAAATGGATGAACGTCATATGGACAAGTCCGCTTATGAAATATATCTTGATTTGGCCAAAGAGAAACTAATTCCGCAAACCGCTGGTGCTGGTTTTGGCTTACAGCGCTTACTGCGCTATTTAACGGGTATTCGCACCATGGAACAAGTTGTATTATTTCCACGCTCACCTCGCGAACCAATTATCTTTTAACGAAATATCTTAACTTATGTCTATATTCATTTCTTTATTCATTATTGGCTTTACAGCCGCGGCTCTACCTGGTGCCGTACAAACTACAGTGTTTTTATCTACGCTTCAAGGCAAAACAAAAGAAGGAATTAAAGTAGCTCTCGGGGCCGCACTCATGGATGGAATTTATCTTTTTCTGGCCTATTATGGAATAGTTGAATTTATCACCAAATTTACAGCTATTAAAATAATTATCGGGCTATTTGGTTTTGGTTATATGCTGTGGTTGGGCATTACTGGATTAAAGGCTGGGTTACATAAAAATACAGAAAAAAATGATAAAATTATTCATCGCGGTTTCTTTAGCGGCGTCTTACTTGTATTATTACATATTCCTACCCTGCTCTACTTTATTGGTGTGGCAGGTAGTGTGTTTCATGATCGTATTTCCCTGCTTACCGTTGTGCTGGGCGGATTCAGTCTATTCGTTGGTGCAATTCTATGTTTTTTGGTTGTAGTCTTAATTGCTTGGTTAAGCAAACATTACGGTAAAGCAGGATTGATTAAATGCTTACACCTTGCCTCTGCAACAGTGTTAATTGCTTTTGCAATAAAATTATTGGTTGATCTTATAAAATTAATGTAACTAAAAAAATCCCCTTGCAGTGTGTTGTGGAAAAAGAACGATCAAACAAGGGCTACAGCCCTGAGCGAGGAAGGAACGCAGTGAGTGACGAGTCGAAGGGCTGACTACTTACGACGAAATTCGAACTTATTATACCCAAAATTCAAGTGAAACAGAATAGGGCGCGGCGGGCAAAAAGGAAGGGGGTTTCGGGGGAAGGAATTTTTGCCCGTTTTTTCTCTTGATGAATCAGCAAGTTTATTTTTAATCTTTAAATGTATATCTATTAGTAAATATCAAAAATCCTAACCAGGCATTGCCAAGGCCTATCCCAGCGTAACCAAGAGTGGCAAATTTAGCTGGAGTGAACAAGGCTGTTCCAATTATTAAACCACCCATAATAAATAATCCTCCTATTAATTTAGGAAATATTCTAGAGCGCATAATGTAACTCCCCCACAGTGCGTACGTTATAATCAGGAGAAAAAAACCAATGATAATGATTATTGGTGCCATGCCTAATAAATTATTTTGAAAAATAACTTCAAATAAATTTTCTGAATGTTGATTTGTTTGTTGAACGGGATCATATTTAGCAAGAATTGTATTTGTAAAACCATCAACGAATAACAAGCCACCGTATAAAGCTTGTGTAAAAAGAACGAGTACAAAAGCAAACAACAAACCTTTTTTATAGTTATTTTTTGCTATCGTAAAAAAAGTAGCGATAATCGGAAAAATGAGTAATAATGAACAAACTCCACCAAGAACATGCGCTTCTGCATGAGCAGAACTTCTGACAATAATACTGGCTGCATCACGACCACCATGCAAGAAAAATTGGTAAAAAGGCAGAATGATACCAGGTATGATTCCTATCACGGCAAGATAGCGAATGATTTTATTAATGAGAGTCTCTTGATTAAGAATGTTATTTTTTGAAGTCATAAAAAATATCTATTTATTCTGTTTATATAATTTATATACATTCATTACAAGAAAAGTATTATATGTTGGCAGGCGGTTGTTATTTTGTGTGTTTAGAATGAATCATTTTTATGAGTTTATATACTGGCCAAAAGATGAGTAAGGGAAGTAATAGGATATGCATAATTGTAATTATTTTTGATTAAACATTTTATCAAATAATCCTAATAATATATCTTGTTCATTTACACTTAATGGCTTAAGCAATTCTTGATAGAGTTCTGAGTGTTTCTTTTTCATCAGGCGGTAAATTTTTTCTCCTACTGGAGCCATAGTAATGTAGATTACTCTTCGATCTTGTGTTGAATTAATACGTTTTACCAAACGTTTTGTAACAAGTTTATCAACAATAATTGACGCATTGCTTATTGAAAGCTGAAGAGCATTAGCTATATCATTCATCTTTTTCTCTCCATGTTGTCCAATAAAATAGATAATACGAAATTCCTGAATATTTATATCATAAGGCACAAGGTTGAGGATGGCAGACTCATTTTTACTTAAATAAGAGAATAGAGCATGTATATAGTAATCGAGCTTGTTTGTAGTAGTATTCATATACTTTAAATTTTAAACTATTTAAAGTATAAACCTTTTTACAATTTTGTCAAGAGCTAGCGACTATCATTGTTCTAATGCACGAGAAAAGAGAAAAAACGGGCAAAAATTCCTTCCCCCTTTACTTCTTTCAACCGCTCAAAACGAACACCTTCTAGCCAACAGCTTGAGTTTTTCTTTATCGCCATTGATTAAAGCTTCTTTTTTGGCACGATCAAACAAGGGGCTATAGCCCCGAGCGAAAAACGAACACAGTGAGTTTTTCAGTCGAAGGGCTGGGTCGGTAGGATTCGAACCTACGATGACGGGGCCAGAACCCGTTGCCTTACCACTTGGCTACGACCCAATAGCTTCAGTAATATAACGTCTTTTATTAAGCCTGTAAAGACTAGAAACAAAAACTTAAGAACCAAGTGGCAAACGACAAGTAAAAGTAGTACCCTCCCCTAAAGTAGAAGCTACTTTGATATCACCATTATGTTGTTCCATAATATTTTTTACAATAAACAAACCTAAACCAGAACCTTCTGTTTGCGTTTTTTTGGATTGTTCAGAACGAAAAAATTTGGTAAATAATTTATCTTGATCCTCTCTAGTCATACCAATACCAGTATCTTGTACCCTAATTTCTACCGTCTGTTGTGCTTTTTTATTAATTAATAAACTAATCTTTCCATTGGCTGGGGTAAATTTTATAGCATTACTAATTAAATTAGTAAATACGATAGCAATTTTTTTACGATCTGCATTAATCATAATAACACCACCCTGTTCGGTATTTGTATGAAGCTTAATTTGTTTACGCTCACATAATAATTTCAAATCAACCAGCACTTCATTCACTAGTTCTACTAAATTAAAATCACTGTAACTATACTCCATTTTCCCTTCTTCAATACTAGAAGCATCTAACAAATCATTCACTAACTTAATCATATGCTCGTTAGTATGAAAAGCTTTAGTTAAAAATGAACGTTGTTCTTCTGGTTTGGTAAAATCACCATCTAAAACCATTTTTAGTATCCATTTAATTACCGATAATGGCGTGCGTAATTGATGTGAAGCCACCGAAACAAATTCTGATTTTAAAGCATCAATATGTTTTTGCCGATCTTCCATGGCAATACTTTCTAGCGCAATGGTCATAGAATTGGCGTACACTTGTAAAAATTCCATATCGGCTAAACTTAAATGTTCATAAGGATGATTAATACCACCAATTAACACACCATATTTTTTATCACGCACCATCAACGGTAGTACCGCTAACGAAGTTACTCCTAATAATTCTGCTAGTTGTTTTTGTGCTGGTACCGCCACAACACTATTAAGCACAAACAAAGCTGTATTACTATGATACACTTGTTTAACTAAAGTATGTTGCCGCACCTTGGCTAAAGCTGGAATAGATTGATAACCATACTCAATACCAACTTTAAATGGTGGCCGATTCAATAAAATTAAGGCTATTGAAAAATTTAAATCCACTACTAACCCTTTGGCAAAAGCTTCTAAAATTTCCGGCTGCCCATAACAACAGCGTGTTTGATTAATAATGGTTTGGAGCACACGCAACTGATTAACTTGCTGATTTAAGCGATCATTGGTTTCAGCTAAAGCCAAATCTTTTTGAATTAGTAAGCTAGCTATACGTTGTTGCTCTTGCAACACATCTGTTATCGGCTCCATAACTTGCTTCATATAAATTAAGCTTATTCACCAAAGCCTAAAATAACTACCGTTTCATTACAAAACTCTGAATGCCGCGCCAAAGATTGTTGCTCATCACAAAAATCAATCGGCGCTTGTTCACCGTAAGTATAAAAACCAATCATTTGTACATCACGGCCTAATACTTCACGAATAGCGGCAATTTCTACTTTAGCATCTTGTGCCAACACTTTATTACGAGCAATACAATTAAAAATAATTGCCGTGGTAATTTTTTTGCCACCACGTTGTTGAATACCTACTAAGCATTGCTGCGCTGCTAAACGCGCCGCCGCAATAGCTTCATCCTTTCCCCCAATCATTAAACGAATTTCGGCCTGTTTTGGCACAGTAGCTGCGCAGGTAATGGCTCCCTTATTATCCACACTAAATGGGGCACGTAATAAATATTCTTGTGCCGTATCATTTACTTTAATACCTAATGGATAGGTAATGGCTATACGCGCAAACGGCGAAGTAGTAATATCAACTACTTGTTTACCAAATAATTCCTCATAAATGTTTATGGCTGGCTGATCATCTATTTCTAAAATAGTTGCTCCTTGTACTTTAGTTACTCGATGTAATCTACCAATCGGCTTCCAACCATGTCGTACACCAATGCCAAATTTTACATCACCAGACATTAACGTGCCTACTACTGCTCCAGAATGTACTTGTTGATTAAAATATTGATAAGTTTCTTTAAATAAAAAATCATCACCGGCCGCTCCGCCGGCCATTAAAAATTGTGTACCAAACACGGTTTGCACGCCTCGCACAATGTCTGCACCATCTCCTTTCAAGCCATCCGGTAGCACCATAGCTACTTTTCCTTGGGTAGTTTGCTGAATTAATGATTCGGCAAATTGTTTCCCAGCCAAAAACGCGTTTTTTTCAATAGCTAAACCAGCTCCAATATTAAACGTTACCGTATCAGCCGCTAATAACATCACTACTACCGATTTATTACTTGGTCCAGTAGTAATAATCTCTCCAGCTGAAGAGCAACCAACTAATGGTACTTCCCCTGTAACTGAACGAACTCCAGCCAACATAGCTACTTGATTAAATACTACCGAAGAAAACACTATGACTAAATTAGCGGTTTTACCATGTAAGCCAGTCAAGGCCTCTTGTGCTGCCTGTTGGCCAGCTCTGTGAGCATTAATATTTTTTGAGTGCCCCACACTAGAAAAAAAGTAAGCCATAGTAAAAATTATTTTACTGACACACTATTAAAAGTAGCTGCTGCCAAATTCCAAACATTATCCGCTTCTGGTGCTGCTACCATGGTTAAATTATCCGAAGAAATGTTATTCATGGTAGTAATATCTACAGTATACTGTTCCCCTACGGTGCATTGTAATACAAATACTTGCTGAGTAACCTGCTGTATAGCTTGTTCAATAATACGTAAATTTTCTGCGGTCATTAAACGTTCACGATGAAAATCATAGCGCACACCTAACATTAAAATATTAGGTTTATAAACATTAACTACTTTAGCTACCGATAATGTCATAGCTAAAGCATGATTAACTTGCTTAACTGCCGTAATAATGGCTGACCAATGTTGTTTTATATTAGCTAATTTAGTACTATCAGGTTCCTGTTTAGTATTAATGGTTATTTGTGCTGGTAATGGTTTATTAAATACTGAAGCTGTTATAACTGGTTTAGCTGGCGAATTAACTATAGAATTAACTGCCGGTTGAGCTGTACACCAACTTAACCCAGCTACTTCTAAGGGCAGCGCGGCCACTGGTAAATCTGCTAACCGATAAGGCACTGTTAATAATAAATCAATCAGTGCCACCATTTCTTTGGTAGTGGTACGTTGCATTAACGTTACTAAACGTTGCTGTGTCTCTGCATGAATGTCTAGTTCTGCAAAATGTGTAATTGATTGATCAATAGTATATAACATACCTTGACGCAACACTTCTAACAAAGTCTGCTGTAATTCTTTTAACTGTGCTCCCGCTTGGAGTGCACTGTGTAAGCTTTGTAAATATTGTTGCGCTTGACGCTGTAATAAACACTCAGCTAATGCTATGGCGCTACCTAAATCTGCCCGCGGAATAATTAGTTCAGCCTGAGCCATGGTAATACGCTCACCTTCTAAAGTTAATACCTGCCCTAATAAACTTTCTGCATCACGCATAGCCCCACCAGCACGCTGTGCAATCCGTTCTAATACTTCTTCATCTACTAATTTTTGCTCGGCCACACAAATAGTACGCAAACGTTGTACTATAGTATTTAAAGGAATAACATGAAAATCAAAACGCTGACAACGTGATACTACTGTAGCTGGCACCCGATGCACTTCGGTAGTAGCTAAAATAAAAATCACATGCTCGGGTGGTTCTTCTAATATTTTTAGTAAGGCATTAAACGCCGACCCAGATAACATATGCACCTCATCAATAATAAATACTTTGTATTTTAACTGACTAGGTACCACATACGCATTTTGAATAATATTTTCTCGCACATTATCTACCCCAGTGTGACTAGCCGCATCAATTTCAATAATATCTAACACCGAACTATTAACTGGTAGTTTTTCTAAGCCGGCACTATTAATCGCTTTAGCAAATAAACGTGCCATAGTGGTTTTACCAACGCCCCGTGGACCAGAAAATAAATAGGCGTGGGCTATATTCCCTTGTTTAATTTCATTAGTTAACGTGGTAACAATATGTTGTTGATCCACTACTTCAGCAAACGATGTAGGACGATATTTTCGATACAGCGCCAGTGTCATGCGTTTTAACTAGTTAATTCAGCTTCTGCACCATTACTTAACTCGCTAGCCACTCCGCTAGTTAATTCTGCGTCACTACCGTCGGTTAACAATGTTGCGTTAGTATTATTACTGTGAATAACATTTTCTACCGCTGCCCAGGTACTATTACCGTCTTTTGGTGTTAAAATGACTACTTCATTACCCGGCTGTCCTTTAAAATAAGTAACCGAAGCCATAATTACCCGATACGAACGTTGTTCTACTACTACATGATAATCACCGGTGGTTTGATTTTGTTCTAATACACCTACTAAACGTTTCCGTTCTACTGGGCCAATTTGTTTATAAACAAACGAACCATCTTGACGAACAGTTAATTTTAATAAATCCCCCTCTACTAATTTAGATTTGGATACATAATTAGCCGGAATAGCAAATATTTTTCCTTCTGCCGAAACCATGTTTTGGCCGTTAAATACCCCTTCAATAACTTGCACATTACCTTCAAATTGTTCTTTTTGTTGCTGCTCTTTTCCGTCTTCAGCTGTAGTAGTGATATCCAAACCACTTGGCTTATAATTTAGGCTAATTTCAGATAAAATTCTCCGCGCTTGACTAAGTTGTGTAGCCGCGTTATCTAACGCTTGTTGCATTAAAATAATTTTGTTTTCTTGTTCCATAGAACCAGCATTATAACATAAACTAGCAAATCAAGCTAGAAAAACGCGTCTGGACCAGTTAGTTCAGCTCCGCCTGCTAAATTATTCAGTTTTCCTCGTTCAATTACTTCAGCTTCAACGATGGCCCGATCTCGACCATGTTTTAAGCGTGATAATTGCTTAATTTGTTCAGCTAATTTTACATTACCAGCTGGTGGCATAACTGTGCGCATATTAAACGGCCGACAAGTAGTATTATCAATTAATAATTTAATATTAGCTGTGTATTTATCTACGTTAATAACATCGTTTTCATTAAACACTGGTGCTAATTCTTTTGCGATCATCTCGGCATCTTCTACACCAATGCGGAAGGCTATTTTGGTGCCAACGTTACCAAAGACAGCATCACGAATTTGCGTATTGTTATCTTTTACTAACTGATTAATATATTGATGAGCTAAAATCATATTCAAACGATATTTACGCGCTTCAGACAAAATTGTAGCAATGGAATCGGTAGTGTAGTTTTGAAACTCATCAACATAGGTGTAAAAATCTTTACGTTGCTCTTGTGGCATACTAGCCCGCGCCATGGCCGCCATCTGAATTTTAGACACCATAATTAAACCAAGTAATGAACTATTAACTTCGCCAATGGATCCTTTGGACAAATTCACTAATAATATTTTCCGATTATCCATGATTTCCCGCACATTAAAGCCTGAACGAGCCTGCCCAACGATATTGCGCATCATATCGTTAGTTAAAAACCGGCCAATTTTGGAAATAACGTACGATAACATGTCGGCCGCTTGTTGCCCAGCTTGTGATTGCTCATATTCTTGTTGCCAGAAATTCTTTACCATTAAGTTTTTTACTTTTTTTAACTTATCTTTACGAAATTTAGCATCGGTAAACATGCGTGGAATTTCAATTAAGGTAGCGCCTGATTCTTTATCTTCCATTAAAGCCAACATAGCGTTACGCATGTAATGTTCAAACATTGGACCAATCATTTCCTGACCGAATAACTTATAAAAAATTGCTACCATTTCTTGCACGGCAAAATCTTTTTGCTCATTAGTTTCGTATTCCAACATGTTCAAACCCACTGGCCGTTCAATATCGCTCGGTGAGAACACTACTACATCATCGGCTCGTTCTTTTGGTATCCGCTCTAACACATCTTGTACTAAATCGCCGTGTGGATCAATCACACACACACCTTCACCATTTTTAATATCTTGCACGGCCAAACTGGACAACAATACCGATTTACCAGAACCGGTTTGCCCAATAACATATAAGTGCCGCTGACGATCAGCTCGTTTTATTTTCACTGGTGTAACCATGCCCCGATACTCCACTTCTCCTAAAGTAACGCCTTCTTTTGGCATATTAAATGGCGGCGCAGCTTTTTTGGCTAATAACCAACGAATGTTTGGTGTTTCGGTGGTTGGTAATGGCATGTGATACAAAGTGGTTATTTCCTTGGTATTCAAAATAAAACTTCCTTTTTCATCAAACGTTCGATAAATAAAATGCTGAATTTCTTTTTTACTGGTAGTTGGTTTAGTGGCAATAAATTCATTAGCATAGAGTGTACCGGAATATTGAGCAAACGAACCAAGAATGGATTGCATTTTATTTTCCGCGATTGCTTTATTAGCAGCCGATACAATAATCCTAATATTTACATCAAAGCCTGGACTAGCGGCTTTTTCCTCAAAACCTTTCACCATTTCTTCTTCCATTGGTGATAAACGATATTCTCGCTCGGTACGTAAATCTATGCCTTGCTCACGTTTAGCTCGATTTTTCATGTACATGTATTTAAAACTAATCCAAAATCGATAAAAAACATTGCCAAATAATTCGGCTTTAGCCTGCTCATATTTTTTACCTTGTTGCATTACTTGAGCAATGCGCGCTGGTTTACGCGCCCAATTAGTTAATGCTGGCCGAATAACAAATTGAATCGCCGCTCCTTCATGTTTTTCAAATTTCGATAATACATTGGTTAATGAGTTTAACGGATCTACTTCTAATTTATTGTAAATCAAAATAGGATATTCATATGGTTTTTTTAATTTAATTCGAGAACTAACCACTACACCATTGGGTTCAAAAATATTATAGTCATCCACTTGTTCAATAACCGCGCTATTATATTGAGCATGAAACTGTTGCTCAAAAAAACGCCGTAAATAAAACGGCACCGCCGCATAAAATGTGATTAATTGATCTTTATCAGCTACTAATTCTAAACTAATATGATCATTTCGCCCTAATAGCCATTGTTCAAATTTGCGATACGGCCGAATAGAAGCCACGGCCGAATAAAATGCCTCAATAATACCTATCCGCGCTTCTTCGGTTGGTTTGCGGTAGGAATCGTTCTGACTTTGTTGTTCTTTTAAATCTTCTTTCGAAACACGAATAAATAAAATTACTTTACGAAAACTCTCTTTTTCTTCAATCCAACGATGAATTAAACGCCGGGCTATCATCAGCCAACCTACCAACAAAATTGTACTAACTAAACCGTAAGTTAAGCTAGCCACTAACGGATCAGCTAAATACCCCAGACCTAATTTTAATAATTCAAAAATAAACCCCATGTTAAATAAATTATTTTGAATGTTTACGTCTAGTATAATTTAGTAATTCTTCCGCTTTAATCTTAGCAGATTGTTCCAAAAAAAACCTATTTACTCCAGGAATTATCTTCAACCAAGCTCGAATTAAACCTAATACCTTTTTTACCGTAAACGTAAACTTATCTACCATGTCCACAATTCTTTTAGCCACCTCTTCGCCTCTTTTTTTAAATTTGGCCTGCTGTTGCGGCGTCATTTTTTCAAACATTGGCTCTAAATCTTTAGCCATGATCTGTTCAATATCTTTTAGTTCCTGCGTTTTTTCATTAGTAACCACCACAGCATCTTTAGCAGTAGAGCGTTTAATTACATAAGGCGATTCTTCTGGACGATCTTCTTGAACTTGCTTGTATTTTTCTAAAGCTTGCTCTACTGGACGTATTTGCTCTGGAGCAGCTGGAACTTCCGGCTGTAAAGTTTGCACTGGCTCCACTTTTGCTAGTTTTTCCGAAGATTCTGTAGCAGATTGATCAAGCTGTTTTTCTAATTGCTGCACGGTATGCAACAAATTTTCACTAGCCCCCTCCTTGGTTGTATGACTGATTTTATTGCTGGCCATTTGTAACAAATTATACCATATTTTTTAAATAAATTCAATTTGGTGCCCTCGAGAGGAATCGAACCTCTATTGCAAGTTCCGGAAACTTATGTCCTATCCATTGAACGACGAGGGCTTGCTTTCAGCATCATATCGAGAATTACTATTTCAAGCAACTATCCTACTAAGCCAAGAGGCGCTTGGTTAAGCGCCTCTTTAGAATATATTGCTAATTGAATAACAATTTAGTAATCGCGACCACCACCATTGCCACCGCGGTTAAAACCACCACTGCGTGGGCGATCTTCTTTTGGTCTAGCTTCGTTTACCTTCAAACGACGACCATCTAATTCTTGACCATCCCACATTTGAATAGCAGCTTGTGCAGCTTCATCTGTAGTTAGTTCTACGAAACCAAATCCTTTAGAACGACCAGTCATACGATCCATAATGATCGTAGCTGATTCTACTGGACCAGCCTGTTCAAAGGCTGCTTTTAAACCGTCTTGGGTAGTATTATATGAAATACCACCTACATATAGCTTTTTCGCCATAAATCCTTACCTAACTAATAATTAACTTGTAGAACATCGCGTTTTTGTTAACACGCATCTACAGTACTTAACTATACTACTTAACTATATTTTTGGCAATAGGGACGACTATAAAATCAAAATAGTTATCTGATGTAATCACTTCATAACTAGCATTATCATAGCTACTTTTTTAGATGATCGTTAACGATTAATCATAAATAGAGTGCATTGCGCTCACCTAAATTATATTTTTACTATACGAAAATTCAAACAAGCAACCCGAATAATTTAACAAATAACCAAGAAATAATTAAAAATAAAACTGAAAAAACCGGAATAAAAACAAACTTCATTTTATCTTTTGGCTGCAATGACCAGGTTGAATAATCAGCTTTTTTTAACTGTTCAAATAATCGTTTATCTTCTGGTTTTATTCTAATAATTATAAAACCTATTATTATAGCGGCCATTGGCACACAACCAGAAAAAAACAAACTAATAAGCGCGGATATAACTTCTGGTGAATTAATCAGTTTGTTAAATATAATGAAAAACAAGAAAAAGTTAACTAATAAATATGGTATAAAAATGATAAATAAAATAGTAGCCGCTATTTTTTTCTTTAAATACCCTTGTTGTTTGAATGTTGTAATGATTGGTTCAACATTTAAATTTTTATTTTTTGTACCAACAAAAATAATCGTTACTAACAAACCAAATAAAGACAGTAAATTAGCCAAGCCAATTAACCCAAGCTTAATGGGTTGTCTTCTTAAATATTTGAAGCTTATCAAGCCAGCTAAAATTCCGGCTAACATTGAACTTAGTGTTAGAAAAACACTTATTACAAAACCTGAATTGTTTATAAAAAAAGTAGCAATATATGTTTTAGCAGGCGCTCGCGTTCTTAACCATAAATCATCGGTAAAAAATTTTGCCGGTGCATTAATATCTATTTTAGTGTATTTAATGTTGATATCTACTCCATTATAAAAATTTTTTAAATCGCCAGCTGAATCAATATTACCGTTAATGTAATAGTTAGTTGTTGTGTAATATTTTATGTCTTGAAAAATTTTTGGAGTAACATGGCCAATTACTTTAATTGATGCTGGAATAGTTTTGCTGCCATAAACACTGGTTGGTAGTAATGGAAAATAGAGTTCTTTTGTGGGAAAGGTTACAAACACTCCTTTTTGATTAATAGGGTTAGATTTTATATTCGTGGCTGTAATTATTGCTGGATTATTTTGAACAACCAACATTAATTCCTGCAACACCGTGCTGCCCTGTGAAGATTTTAAATAATCTATTGAATTTTTAGCTATATTAAATCCAGGATACTTTTTTTTCATGCTAAGCACTACCTTATAAAAATTAGGGTAGTGAAAATAATTTTCCAGATTATTTTTAAAATCTTCAACTGAAATTATTTTTTTCGAAGTTTTTATCCATGAAACCACAAATGAATACTCTTGACCAATATAATTATCTAACACTGGAATTGCGCCATCTTCAATTTTTAAACCTTTATCTTTTAAATAATTATACAAACCATCGGCTGTTTTGGCAGTGATAATTTCGGTAGTAACACCTTCTTTTTCTAAATGTTCATAAACTTTAATATCATTTTTAGGTGCATCAAGAGCGCCACCAAAGTGCAGCAAGTTATCATTTACATAAAAAGGTATGGTATATAATTGCGTTGTTTGTAATAAATTATAACCCGCAGAAAGCTTAGCCTGGGCTGTCTTAGAAACATCGTCTCCATGTAATTCTGGTAAATATTTTACCACATCAATAACTACTTTATTTGGATCAGCCGGAACAGGAAAAAACCAAACCATATCATTGCTGCTTTCTTCATAACCAATACTAATAATCATTTTTTGCAGTCCATTCTCATAATTAATAAATGCCTGCTGACTGCTTTCATTGGCATAATCCCATTGATCTGAATAAGGTTTGGATTCTATTAATGCTCCATCTGCTAAAACTTGTTTTGGAATAAAAATAAATACACTCAGAACTAAAAAAAACCGTGTCATAAATATTTCTTTCATAATAACATTTTATTATTCATTTATTTTTATATTTTACTATTTTTTTAGCAAGAACCAATGATAAAACATTATTTTTACTAGCTGTACCAAAATTAAATAAATAAACACTAACCCCCCTAGTGCTAATAACATGGCTAACGATAACGAAGCAAATTGCATCCACTTACCTACTATAATATAAGGAATAACCCAGCCAATTACCACTGCCAGCAATGTACTAATAAATAATAACCGACTAGGCGAGCTTTGTAAAAATGGAATTTTTCTGGTGCGAATAACATAGATAACCAGTGTTTGTGTGGCTAAAGATTCCATGAACCAAGCGGTTTGAAATTGTGGGATAGACGGCTGAAACCAAAACCACATTACACCAAAAGTTAAAAAATCAAACAATGAACTAACCGGGCCAAACACAACCATGTATTTACGAATAAATTTCATGTCCCACTTTAATGGTTTTTTAATATCTTGTGCATCCACTTTATCGGTAGACAACGTAAACTGTGAAATATCGTATAACAGATTATTTAATAAAATTTGTGAGGGTAGCATTGGAAAAAACGGTAAAAATAATGATAACCCCGTCATGGAAAACATGTTACCAAAATTGGAACTCAATCCCATCATGATATATTTCATGGTATTTTGAAACGTTTTCCGCCCTTCTACCACACCATCTTTTAGCACCAATAAACTTTTCTTTAATAAAATTACATCGGCGGTTTCTTTAGCCACGTCCACCGCGTTATTTACCGAAATTCCCACATCGGCCGCTTTCAGAGCCGGCGCATCGTTAATACCGTCGCCAATATACGCCACTACATTGTTGGCCTGTTTTAAATTAATAATAATCCGCTCTTTTTGAGCCGGATTAATACGCGCAAAAACAGTAGTTTCACTAACCACTGTTTGTAATTGAATATCATTTAATGCATCAACGTCTTTACCTAACATAATCTTTTGCACAGATAATCCAATGTCGCTGCAAATTTTCTTGGTGAGCAACTCGTTATCGCCGGTAATTATTTTTACCGCAATGCCTAGCTCCTGTAATTCCTGTACCGCTTTAGCGGCCGTATCTTTCGGCGGATCATAAAACGCCACAAAGCCCATGAATGTTAAATCGTGTTCTTCTGTTTTACTATAACTACCCGTTTGCGCTTGAATGTTGCGATAAGCCACCCCTAACACCCTAAAACCATCTTGGCTTAAATTGTTAAATTGTTCGTGTAGAATTTTAACCGTAGCATTATCCAACACCTTAACTTGCTCTCCTTTTTTATAAGTGGTACAGACAGAAAAAATATCTTCCGGTGCGCCTTTGGTTAATAATAGGTGCTTTTGTTGGCATTGCACCACAATGGAAGAGCGGCGGCGCACAAAATCAAACGGAATTTCGTCTATTTTTTTATATAGCTTAACATTTAAATGTTTGAATAATTTAATAGCGCTATCTAGCGGCGTACTAATGCCGGTGTGAAACAAGCTGGTAAGATACGCGTATAACAAAACCGGTTCGGATGTATTACCAAATCCATCAATATGCTTAACCAACGCGATTCTATCTTCCGTTAACGTGCCGGTTTTATCGGTACATAATACATTAGTGCTACCTAAATTTTGAATAGCGGATAATTTTTTTACAATCACGTCTTTTTTAGACATGCGCAGAGAACCATGGCTTAAACCAAGTGCAATCACAATTGGCAATAATTCCGGAGTTAGCCCAATGGCTACGGCTAACGCAAAAATAAACGATTCCATTATGCCCTGCTGTTTAAAAGCATTCACCGCAAACACTACAATAACCAACACAAAAATTACCCGCAAAATAAGATAACTGAATTTTTTAATGCCTTTTTCAAAATCCGTTTCGGATTTATCAGTAGATAACCGTTGGGCAATATCGCCAAATTGTGTGCGGCTACCAGTTAAGGCTATTTCTACCGTGGCATAACCAGTTACTACGCTGCTGCCCATGACTACGCTATCATTGCGTTCGGCTACCGGCTTTAAATTAACTAAAGCATTATTATTAATTACAGCCGCTTTTTCCACTGGAAACGATTCTCCGGTTAACGCCGATTGATTCACAAAAAATCATCCGCTTCCCTAACCCAACCATCCGCCGGTACCACATCACCGGCACTTAACAAAATAATATCGCCCGGCACAATGGCTTTGATGGGAATTTCTAGCTCTTTCCCATCACGCCGCACCGTAGCGGTAACAGTAACTTTAGCAATCAAACTAGCTACCGCTTTTTCGGATTTACTTGTATTCACAAAATCTAATAACGCCGACACAAACACCATTACTAAAATAATAGCCGCGTCTATCCGTTCACCCATGAACATGGAAATAACCGAAGCGCCAATTAAAATAAGTAGCAATGGATTGGCAAATGTTTTAAAAAACGCCGCCGCCGGCTTCATTTTTTTACGTTTAGCCAAGGTATTTTCGCCATACTGCTCTAAACGTTGCTGTACTTCAGCACTAGTTAAGCCAGAATATTGTTCTTTAGCCATAATTACTCTATATTTTACCACAAAAATGGCTTGCTGTCAAAAAAAATTCTACCTCTATCCCCGACCCTTTCCCCTAAACATCCTACCTCACTCCCCCTACCCCCTCTCTCCTCTGAGGAGAGAGGGGGAATTAAATATTAATTTTATTTTCTCCCTTCTTCCCTGTGGCCGCGGGGAAGAAGAACTGGAGATGAAGTAGAAAGTTTAGTATTGTTATAAAAACATATATCATATAAAATAAGCTTTATGAAACAATCCACATTAAAAAAACTATCTCCTAACTTACGCAAGCACATTGTCATGCAAACTGGTGCCAGCACTAAACTAGGCACGCTTACTAGTAAAGTTAAAAAGAGCGGCACGCCGGTGGCCACGTTCGCGGAACAAACCTTAAACCACTGCAATGCCGGCAGCACGTTGCAAGCAGCGTTGTGGTTAAAAGAACATTTAAAAAATGGTGGAAAATTGGTAGTAACTATTTCTGGAGCGTTGAGCTCGTTTCAAGTGGGTGTAATGTTAGCTGAATTGATTCGCCAAAATAAAGTGCACTTAATTTCCGCCACCGGTGCTAACCACGAAGAATCCTATTACCGCTACGTGGCTCATTCGCACTATGCTTACATTCCGCGTTACACAGAATTAACTCCGGAACAAGAAGCCGAATTGCGCGATGCCGGTTTACGCCGCATTACCGATACGTTTTTACCAGAAGACGAAAGCGTGCGCATTATGGAACCTCATTTATTAAAAATGTGGCAAACGGCGCAAAAAAATAATGAGCGCTATTTTCCACACGAGTATTTCCGCCGGCTTTTTTCTGAAAAACTCATTCAGCCAGATGCCCAGGCTAATCCGGCTGATTGTTGGACACTAGCCGCTTACGAAAAAAACATTCCTATTGTAGTACCCGGTTTTGAAGATTCCACCATGGGCAACATTTTTGCCAGCTATACCTATGCCGGAAAATACCGCCAAGATAAAACAGTAGTGCTAGATCCTAAAATAATGAAAACCGGCATAGAATATTTTACTTGGCTATACGATTGGTACATGGCCGAATCTAAAAAACACCCCATTGCCTTTTTGCAATTAGGTGGTGGTATTGCCGCTGATTTCCCTATTTGCGTTGTGCCGTCTTTGAAACACGATTTAGGCCTGCATAATAAAGTGCGCGATTGGGCCGGTTTTATCGAAATCGGCTCATCGCCTATGTCGTTCGGCTCTTATTCCGGCGCCGGCGGTAAAGAAAAAATCACTTGGGATAAATTATCCACTAAGAGTTATTACCAAATTATTCAAAGCGATGTAACCGTAGTATTCCCCTGGATGGCGGCTATACTATTGGGATTGTAGAAACACTGATGACACAGATTAATTCTGATGTCACTGATAAAATACAAAATTCACGTTAAATATGCTCCTATTTTTTGAATTCCTCCAAAACACGCCTTAATTTTGCAATAACGCCGGCGGCTAAAAACCCGCTTTCCTTTACTATTCCTTCTAATGAAGCGGCAATAGCTTTTTTATCGCCCTGCCGAGCTGTTTTTTCTTCTGCTAATTGCCGTTGAGCGCTGTTGAGTTCTGTTGTTAATGTATTATTATCAACCTTTAATGTATCATTATCAGTATTAGCGGCTCTTAAATCATTGCTTATTCTTGTACGATCTGTCCGTAAAATTCCTAGCTGTTCTACGGCGTCTTGCAATCGTGCTTCTAAACCTGTTTTCAGATCTATTTTATCGCGTTTTGCTTGTTCAAGAGCCTCAACAAGATTTTCTCTAGTCATTAAGTTTGGCGGCAATTCCGTTATGCCGGCAACCGGCCGTTCGGCATATTTTCGAAATTCTTTTACCCGCTTATTAAAATCGGCCTGTGCTACCGCTGAAGTTTCACCACCGGGTGCAACCGCGAATACATTACCGTCTCTGGCTGTTTCAAACTTCCAACTTAGCTTTTCAAATGCTGGAAAATATGATTTAGATAATACGCCTTTTTGATGCAGCCCATAATTATCTATGCGGTCATGTACATTTGGATCAATGGCATTTTTCACCGCTCTGGCCGCTAGAGCATCCTTAATCATTGCTGGATCTACTAAAACACTTCCTTCACGAACATACCACACTATATCACGATTAACGTTATTCATAGAAAAGTGTTCATTTAAACTCGGTCTACCATTTTCTTTCACGCCTTCATAAACAACGGCTAATGGTTCAAAACTATCATTCTGAACCTGTGATACAAGTGTATCACCGAACACGGCTAGATTCTTAATCACTCGCATGGCTAATGAATCAGCGTGTTCATTTGTTAATAAATCTTTTACCGTTTTTTGTCCTATTATGTTTCCTTCTGCCCGCACACTAGCTAACTCGTTTAAACAAGTATATATTTCTTGTAAAACTGATTGTAACTGTTCCAAAGTAGCATCTTGTAAAGTGTCGCGGATAATACGTTCATGCAAACCGGCCGTAACCCGCCCTACTCGCACATTTTTAGTTAATTTTTCTACTTCTTTTTTATTTTCTCCACTCCTATAACTATTACTTTGTACTTCATCGATATATTTTTGTCTTGTCTCTCCTGACTCAACTTGTACTAAATTCTGCGTCGTCCAACGTTCATAATGCCCATTCACGGCCTGCACAATAGCGCTCAATTCATGTTCTCTAGGATCCGTTTCGACCTCTGTTTCACCAGCTAGACCATCTTGCTCTTGTTGATGTTCTTGTCCCAAACCACCTTCACTACCCCCCCCTCTTAGGTTTGTTTCCAAATGTGATCCTCTTGGTTCTTGTGCCATAAAATAATAATAATAATAATAATTAAGGAAATAATACTCTAATTATACCTAATTTTTGGTTTTTGTCAAGGTTTTTTGTAAGTTTTTTTTCAAAGCGACGCCACAATGGTGTTTCCGTGGCTGGCGGATTTTAAGCTCTATTCCAATGCTTGTAATAAAGCTTTATTAAAGTAAATAGTGTATTTTTTCACTTTGAATTTCTTTAACACTTTTTTCTTTTCTAAAAAATCAAAATATTGTGCTACTGTTTTACGATTCATATGTAAAACTTTACTAGCATGTTTTTGATTATAAAATGGATTAGAGACTAAATAATCAATCATACTATATAATGAAGCGCGTTTTGCTTTAGTAGTTAGCATTATTTTAAGCTCTGCTTCGATGTTTTTTAATTGTAATAGTCTATTAATTGTATCAAGTGCTTGTGTTTCAACCGCTTGTAAAATAAAAAGGATCCAGTTTTTCCATTGCCGCTGTTCGGTAATTTCACGCAATAAATGATAATACTCCTGTCGATGTTGATTGATATATCCACTCATAAACAATACTGGATAATCAATATATTTTACCAACACTAAATACAATACCATTAAAATACGACCCGTTCTGCCATTTCCATCGTAAAATGGATGAATAGCTTCAAATTGATAATGCAATAATGCCATTCTAACTAATGGGTCAGGATCTACCTGTTTTTGTTCATTATAATAACTCTCATAATTTTTGAGAAAATCTCGTATGGTTCGTTCTCCTTCTGGTGGCGTATAAATAATTTCATTCGTTAAACTATTTTTAATACTGGTACCGGGTAACTTGCGAATACCACCTTTGGTTGGTTCAATAGTATGTTGAATTGCCAAATAAGAATTAGTGTTTAAAAATTGTTGGTTTTTTAATAACTCAAAACCATATAATAATGCTTTGGTATAATGCAACGTCTCTTTTTGTTCTTTAGTAATTTCAACATCAGGTAATACTTCAGCCCGAAATATTTCAGCTACTGTAGTATTAATATTTTCAATTTGTGAACTAGCTACTGCTTCACGGACAGTTAATGGTTTTACCAGTAAATATGGGTTGGGCAATCCAAGTAAAAAGGCATTAAGCCTAGCTAATTGGATATTAGCTCGATTTACGGCTTTTAAAATTTCAACATCATCCAAATTGGTTGGCGGTAAAAGTGGCAAATGGTTATTAGGAATATTTGGCTGAAATTTACTCATGTTCAGTATTCTATATTATTTGGACATGTCTGTCAAATCATGTCCAAAGGCTACTCATGAACAACGGCTGAATATTTATATCACAGCTTACACAGATGAATTAATTTAATTTGTATTATCAGTGCCATCAGTATTTTATCTGCGACATCTGTGATCCAACTCATTACAGAAACTTATACCCCAGCAATTTATACACTAATTTCGCTACCAAAAAATCAGAGGGCTGGCTGTGTTCATGCGGAGCTAGTTCAACTACATCGAAACCCACTATTTCTTTTTGTTTAAACAATTTTCTTAAAAATTTTAAAGTGGGATACCATAACAATCCTCCGGGCTCTGGCGTGCCGGTAGCTGGAATAATTGACGGATCAAAACCATCTACATCAATAGTAACGTACACATGCTTACTTAGCTTGTTAATAGCCACTTCATGCCAATTATCATTATCAACTATATCTTTAGCATAAAACACTGGATATTTTTTTTGTTTAATGATTTCGGCTTCTTCTACACATTGGGCGCGAATGCCAATTTGCACCGCCGGACAATAATCTCTAATACGCGCTAACGCGCAGGCATGATTATAACGCGAACCTTCATATTCTTCTCGTAAATCAGAATGGGCATCGATTTGTAGCACTGATAAATCACTATATTGCTCTTTTAACGCTTTTACTGCGCCAACACTAATGGAATGTTCACCGCCAAAAATCACCGGAAATTTATTATCAGCCAGCACTGTTTTAGCAGCCAAATATAATTGTGCACTGGCATCCTCCGGCTGTTCCAGGCCAGCAATTGTTTCGGTAGTATGAATGCCCTGCTCAAATACACTGCCATTTAATTCCTCGTCATACAATTCCATATAACGCGACGCGTCCATAATGGCGCGCGGTCCTTGCGCCGTGCCCTTCAAATAAGAGGCTGTGCCATCGTAAGCCACTGGAATTATTACCACCTTAGCCGCCGGATAAGCCGCTTGTTCATCGGTTAACCCCCCGTAATTAAACTGTACGCGTTTTTTTACATCCATAGATAATTAAGCTTTGGGATTATTTTTTTTGCTAATTTGATTTGGTTGATTAGTGCCCCATAAGCGGTCTAAATTAACGCGGAACAAATTATAGTATTTCTTTAATTCATCCGGATCACCATAGGCTTTTAATACGTCCATTTCCGGGGCGAACATTTCGGAGTAGCGATCTCGCCGGCGGATTAATTTACTGGCGCCGTCTTCGTATACCATTACAATTGGGGCACGTTTTAAGGTATTAAAGTTAGAAGCCATGACCGTGCTATAAGCCCCGCAATCCATAATCGCTAGCAGATCATCTTCCTGTAAATAAGGTAATTTACGATTCTGGCCAATTACATCTATGCAATCACAAGTACAGCCACAAATATTATAAGTATTAGTAGGCTGTTTATCAATTAAATTAACTGGTAAAATATTATAAAATGCTTTTAAAATTAATACATCCGGCACAAAACCATAAGTAGAGCCATCGGTAATAACCATTTCTTGCTGGGTTAACTGTTTTTTACTAATTACTTTTACTACCCCAAACGTAGAGTTAGCCACGATATATTTGCCTGGCTCTAAAATCAAATACGGCAACACTAAATCGTGTTTTTTTACCAGCTTTCTCAACAAATCAATTAGCTTGCCGCCAAAATCTTCCGGCGCATACTCTTTGTCTTCCGTATCAATAGGATAACCGCCACCTAAATCTAGTGTTTTTATTTCCACGCCTCTTTTATCACAATACACCATTAAATCCAGCATGATTTTTAACACCTCTAAATACACTTGGTATTTTGTAACGTAGCCACCGTGAAAATGAAAACCAATGATATTTAAGTATTCTGATTGTATCGCGTAATCAATGGCTTCTTGCACAAACGGCAATGGTATACCGTATTGCTGTTTGGTGCTGGTGTAGCCGTCTATGGTAAGCAAGGGATTCAAGCGGATAAAAATATCCACTTTACGATTTATTTTTTCACCCACTTTTTCTATGCGCCGCAATTCCTCCAGGGAATCGGCGGTAATAGCGTGCACGCCAACTTGTGCGGCAAAATGGATATCTTGTTCGCTTTTATATAAATTAGTAAACGTAATTTGGTGCGGTTCAAAATCGGCTAATAACGCCAAAATAATTTCTCCCACGCTGCTAGCATCTATTTCACCGCCTTCTTCGCGCACGATATTTAAAATCTCTAAATTACTATTGCATTTAGAAGCGTACTGCACACGTAACTTGTGATAAGGAAAAGCGGCTGCGAAATTGCGAAAATTTTCTCTAATTTTTCTATCTACCGTAACATAGGCTGGCGTACCGTATTTTTTTACAATATCTATCACCGGCACCCCTTCTACCATTAGCTCGCCGTTTTTAGCGGACAAATAATTCCACCCCGGCTTTAAATAGCTATTCGTTGATATTTTGGCCATTTAATTTGACACAATAAATAATTTAATTAACAATCACCATATCATGAACCAGTCTATTGTACAAGGCATTATTGCAAAAGTCGAGGAATACTTGGCTGTGCCCGCTGTTATCCGTTTTGAACAAGTTTTTCTGCGCTATTTAGCGGCTGATTTTAAAAAACTCGGTTGCGCTGTAAATTTATCAAAACATCTATTAATAATCCATAAGCCAACCGCTAAAAATAAGCGCGTACTACTTATTCATTGCGATAGAAACGGCTTAATAATAAATGAACAAGGCCATATTGAGTATGCCGATTTTCATGCCAGAAAACATTACAGCGAACCGATTAATTTTTCTAAACACCTGATTGAATACTGTGCTGATAATTTCCTAAACGAACCGGTGTACGCTTACACTAAAACTGGAAAAACATTAGCTACCGGCATTGTAACGGCGGCTCGCTATCATGCCCGTAAGCAGCAATTATTATTTAAAATAGCTGGCTTTAAAAAATTACCAATTCATACCCCTATTGCTTATAAACCACAACTTTTACAACTTAATACCCGTATCGCCGGACAATTAGATAACGTAATCAGCGTGGCTGTAGCGTATCAACTAGCTAAGCAAGGCTTAAATGTGCATATTGTTTTTTCTACTGAAGAAGAAATTGGCCGCAGTTGGCGCCACACTATGCCATATCTATCCGCTTTAGCCCATACTCAAGAATTAATTACGTTAGACACCACTCCCTATAATCATACCCACGCTATTAATGCAGGGTTGGTAATATTGCGTAACCGTGATGAACATTATCATTTTAACAATAAACTGGTAAACGAGCTGGAAACTCTTTGTCGACAACAACATATTCCATTTGCATATAAAGATAAACAACCAAAACATAAAATTACCAAAACCCTCGGCAAAACTGAACTAGGCCGCATTGCTCGCGCTACGCAAGGCGTTTGTAATGGTGCTACCATCCAATTGCCAACTTGTTATTATCACACTAACCATGAAACAACCTCGCCGCTGGCTTTGTATAATTATTATACTTTAATCGCCAAATGTTTAAAATAAATAAATCATATCGGATTTTTTCTTAGACCGATTATTGCCCTTATCTTTAAATTGAACATATACTCGTTTTTTACCAGTCTTACTATTGCCACCGTAGCGTGTTTCAGTTAATGACCAGGCTTGTTTTACCTTTTTATATTTTTCCCAAGCTGACCATTTTTTCCCGTTATTAGAAAAACGCATCTTTTTTACTTTACTACCTGTATCTTTAGCGCTTAATAAAATATCCACGAATATACTATTAGTCAATCCTTGACCATGATTAAGCACAATAGAACCTTTTGGCGAAATACCATCAATAATTAAACTTGTATCCTCAGATAAATTAGCTGGCAAACCAAATTCTGTGGTGCTGTTATATGCTGCATCTACAATGCTACCTGTAATTTGTTGCACCGCTAAAACTTGCGTTAAATCACCGGTTTGCACCACATAAGCACAAGTACCGGTTTCCGCTTGACTTACTGTTATAGTACAACTTTGATCAATAATACCAGTTTCTAACAATACAGTTATATCTGTAGTAGTAGTGACTAGTTCAGAAAATAATAAACCTACCGTAACACTTTGTTTTTTACCAACTACTTTAGTATCAGCTGTAAACTCTACTCCAGTAATAGTAGGCGTTGTCGTATCTATGATAATTACAACCATATCACTTAAATTAGCTACTGGCGTAAAATCAGTTATGTTATAATTATCTTCATCCACTACTGTACCAGTAATACTAGCCACGTCTAACGCCGTTACATCATCACCAGCTTGCACGATATAATCACAACTGCCATTATTAGCACTACTAATATTAAAGGCACAAGTTTTATTGTTATTCAAAGTTACAGTTACTACACCAGTAGCTGTAACTAATTTGGAAAAATTAACATGAATATCAACTACTTCGCCAACTTTATAACTACCCGCTAACTTATTGGAAGTAATGCTAGATACATAAGCCATATTATCTAACTCAGCACAATTTGGTTGTACTCTAGTTTCACCACTACAATAACCAGCCTGATCCATTTCAACCGCTTTGAGAGCTTTTTTTACTTGTTTACAATCGACGCTGCTATATAAATCGGCACAAGCAGCTAACAACGCGCTATAAGTTTGATTAAACGTACTACTGGCTGTTAAATAAGTAGTAAGTGCCCGATAAAAAATTTGTTCCTGTTTGGCTCTACCAAGGCCAGTAATAGAACAACCATTAAACGTACCACCTTGTACCATCAAATAAGCCGCATAACCAGGCACGGTGCCATTATGATGTACTCCCCCACCATCGCCGCTACCACAAAAATAATTTTCACTAAAAAACCTATCTGGATACGGTATCGCAAACGTATCGTCTGTCATACCGGCTGGATTACTTAAACTACGTAATGGAGCGGACATGCCTGTGGCAGTAATATCTTCTCCAATTTGCCAATCACCGCTGCCTTCATAATAATTTTCAAACGCGTCCGCAAAAATATCGGAATACGCTTCACTTAACGCACCAGATTCGCCACTATAAATTAAACCACCACCCGGTACAGAATACATTGATACGGCATGGGTGTATTCATGCCCAACACTGTCTGTGGTAACTAAGCCAGCACAAAAATTAATTGAATAGCCATCAAAATAAGCATTTGGACAATCACCCGGTGTTACACCATCTAAATACACAAAACCGTCTGTACTGGTTTCCGGCGCATATAAACCATCACCAATACCGCCTAAATTGTTACCACCATCTCTACCAAATGTTGCTGCATAATAATTATGTACGCCATTAACCAGATCATATAAATTATCTAAATCTTCATTGCCATATACCGGATTAGTACCGCGTACAGTTGTACCTTCTGAACGTCCATAGGTATAACCATAAATAGTAGTATCTAATAAACACGGCCATCCCCAGGTACAATCATAAATCCGCCGACTAACAGCTGTTTGCTGATGAGTAACTTGATACAACAAGCTACCGTTTTGCGCATCAATAAAAAATGTTTCGTGTTGTTTAGGTTTTAATTGATTTAATTCTATCACCCAAGCTAAACGATTGTCATTATCATCGTAATTAAGAATAAATCCTTTATTAAACACTACTAATTGTGCACTCACTACTACTGGGTGAATAGTATTAAATTGGCTTTGCCAATAGCCAGCTGCTCGGCTACTAGCTTCTTGCTGTGTTAAACTTGGTATAGAATTTATGGCTATATCAGATATAACCCGCCCATTAACCGTGGCTTTACTATTAATATTTTTATAATGCACCAACATATGTGCTCCATATACTGGCAAACCACGATAAGTTTGCTCGTAACCAATATGATTAATACCAAACCGATCCCGCTCATGAGTAATTGGCTCTAATGTTGTATCTATATCCGACTGAATACCAGTGTGTTCTGCCGTTTGTTTAAGTAATTGTTTACTAATAGCCACTGGATCCACTTGATTACTAAGACTATTACCATTATTAGGATTATTTAAACGTTCTTTATTAAAGATATTAATATTATCTATAGCTTGTGCTGGACAGCTTAAACCAAATACCAAATAATTAACCACAAAAAAAACTGTTAACAAAACAGTAAATCGAAAAATTTTCTCCTCCCTAACTTGATACATTTTTTTAATTTTTATTTTAAATTATAATAATTATATCATTTTTTTTAAATTTTGTAAATACGTAAATTATTGCTACAATATAACTATGTCTAACTTATTAATTTCATTGTCTGAACTTTCTAAGCAAAATCTTACCCGAGCCGGTGGTAAAGGCGCCGCTTTAGGTGAATTAATTCAAGCTGGTCTGCCGGTACCTCCTGGCTTTGTAATTTTAGCAGCTACTTTTAAACAAAATTTACCGGAACAACAAATTCTGGAACAATTTGATAAATTAAACGTAATACAAGTAGCCGTGCGCTCTAGCGCTATTATGGAAGATGGCCAACAAGCCGCCTGGGCCGGGCAACTAGATAGCGTACTAAATGTTACTAGAAATAATTTAATAATTGCTATTAAAAAATGCAGGGCTTCATTAGATAACGCCCGCGTAAAAGCTTATAGCCAAGCACATCAACCAGCTGGCGCCACACAAACTATGGCTGTAATCGTACAAGCCATGATTCCTAGTGAGTATTCTGGCGTGATGTTTTCACAACATCCTACCCAACCCAATAATAATATCGTAATAGAAGCCGTGCCAGGCTTAGGCGAACAACTGGTATCTGGCACTGTAACACCAGATCATTATGAATTAGAAAAAAACACCTTAACCATTACCAAACAAAACCTAACTAATCAGCAACCATTATTAAATAAAGCATCATTACAAGACCTGGCTAAATTAGTTTTAAAAATAGAGCACCATTTTGGTTGGCCGGTAGATGTTGAATGGACGATAGCTAATAAACAAATTTATATTGTCCAAAGCCGACCAATTACTGCATTAAACCAGCCTTTAATCCAAGCTGATGTCTGGTCAAACATGAACTTGGCCGAAATATTACCGGGCGTGAACCCACCATTGGTTACTAGTACATTAATCAGCCTGTTTAATCCGGCGGCTCAAGCTATTTTAAACATAAAAAATCCTATTACATTAATTCGCACTATTAAAGGCCGCTTATATTTTAACGTAACACTATTAAATAGCGCTTTACAAAACATTATTCATAATCCAAATTTTTCTCTAACCAAGTTTTTCGGTGGCACCCAAACTACCGCCCAATTAACTACAGCTATTTCTTGGTCAGAAAAATTAAATATTGGTTGGTTTGGTTTAAAAAGCCTGCCTCGTATTTATTATCCCACTACGATATTTTATAAACAAATTGCCAAAGTTCCAAAAAAAGTTACCCAACTACAAGAGCAAATTAATGCTACTAAATCATTGCCGGCTTTACTAATGCTACAAACCGATTTATTAAATTATGTAAAAACTTACATGATTAATATAATGAAAGCTTTACTATTACCATTATCCAGTTACTTTATTTATAGCTATTTTTGTCAACGCTGGTTACCAACAAAATATTCTCCTCATGTTTTATTAGCGTCCGGTAATGCCCAGCTACACCTAACACAAGCCTTTAATGACTTGTGGGATATTAGTGAAATTATCAAACAATATCCTGAATTATGTAAAAGATTTTTAGATAATTCAATTATTACAACCAGTGCGGCTATATTAAATGAACAACCAATCATTACGCAACGTTTAAATAACTTTTTCAAAAATTACGGCTATCGCTGTGTCCAAGAAATGAATTTTTCGAAACCACGTTGGCAAGAAGATCGTAGTTTTATTATGCAAATGTTAAAACAGTACATTATTACACCGGCGCAAAACAAGCCCCGGCTTAAACAACAGAAAATAATGCAACAACAAACTAAATTATTACAAGATTTAAAGTTAACCTTGCCTCGTTGGAAATACTACTTATTAACTACCTTGTTAAATAAAGCCAAACGGGCTCAATATAATCGAGAGTGGGCTAAAGATGAGGCGTTAAAAATTATTGCCTGTTTACGAAACTTATATTTAAAAATTGGTCAGCAATTAGTTACCGAACATTACTTACAAGTACCAAACGATGTTTTTTTGTTAACCCATGAAGAATTACATAAAACCAAGCCAGACCAATATCAAGCTATTATCACCAAACATAAACAAGATTACATAAACTACGAAAATGTTATTTTACCAGACATTATCACTAATCTAGATAAAATTGACTCTCCCACATTACCACCAAATACTGCTACTAGTTTCACTGGCCTAGGCGTAAGCAATGGTTGTGTTACCGGCCTGGCCAGAATAGTACATAATATTACTGAAATTAATTTAGTACAGCCCGGCGAGATTCTTGTTACCGATCACACCGACCCCGGTTGGACACCGGTGTTTGTAATAATTAAAGGTTTAGTTACCAACACTGGCGGCCTATTGTCTCATGCTTCCATTGTAGCCCGTGAATATGGTTTGCCTGCGATAGTTAATATACCCCATGCTACCGAATATATAACAGACGGCCAAACCGTTACTGTGGATGCGAATAATGGTAAGGTGTATTTAAAATAAGTTTAATTACGACAACTGCAACGATAGCTGCTGCTCATAATCAGCTACGTCTACCCAGGTGCGCAAACACGTATCCGGCGTTAAAGACATGGTATCGATGCCCTGTTCTACTAAGAACCGAGCGATTTCTGGAAAATCAGATGGAGCTTGGCCGCAAATGCCTATTTTTTTACCAGCGGCATGCACCGTTTTAATGGCTTGGGAAATTAATTTTTTTACCGCTTCATTACGTTCATTATAAATATGGGCTACTAATCCAGAATCTCTATCTAAGCCTAACGTTAATTGAGTAAGATCATTTGAGCCAATCGAAAAACCATCGAATATTTTAATAAACTCTTCTGCTAAAATTACGTTAGACGGAATTTCACACATCATGTACACTTCTAAGCCATTTTCACCCTGCACTAAACCATTAGTCGCCATTTCGGCTATTACTTTGCGGCCTTCTTCTGGCGTACGGCAAAACGGTATCATTAATTTCATATTAGTTAAGCCCATGTCGTTGCGCACTTTTTTCATGGCACGACACTCTAAGGCAAAAGCCGCTTTATATTCCGTGGAATAATATCGAGAAGCGCCGCGCCAGCCGATCATGGGATTTTCTTCATGTGGTTCAAATTGCTTGCCGCCTACTAAATTAGCGTACTCATTAGATTTAAAATCAGATAAGCGTACAATTACTTGGTAAGGATAATACGCCGCCACAATGCGGCTGACCCCCAAAGCTAATTGATCTACAAAATAATCTGCTTTCACAGTATAATCTCTAGTAATATGAGCAATTTCTGCTTTTACTTTTTCATCTTTTAACTCATCAAACCGTAACAAAGCTAACGGATGTACTTTAATGGCGTTAAGAATAATCATTTCTAACCGGGCTAAACCAACACCGCGATTGGGAATATTAGCAAAATCAAAAGCGCGAGCTGGATCGCCAACAATCTGCATAATATCAGTTTTTGGTGGTTTAATGATGCCTAAATTAGTCCGCTTTACTTCAAATGGAATTTTACCATCATACACAAAACCTTTTTCTCCTTCCGCGCACGATACCGTTACTAGCTGATCCGTTTTTAAAATGGTAGTGGCGTGTTTGGTGCCCACTACGCAAGGAATGCCTAATTCACGCGACACAATGGCCGCATGTGAAGTGCGTCCACCGGAATTGGTAACAATGGCCGCGGCAATTTTCATAATCGGCTCCCAATCCGGATCGGTAATTTCGGTTACCAGTACTTCACCTGGTTTAAAATCGTGAATCGAATTAACATCTTTTAAGACGCGCACATTACCTTGGCCAATTTTTGAACCTACGGCCACACCAGCTACTACCGCCGGTTTGTGACCAGCAATGGCATACTCCTCTAAAATTTGCGACGTGTTTTTGGCATGAACAGTTTCCGGCCGCGCTTGCACAATATATAATTTGTTAGTTAAGCCATCTTTAGCCCATTCAATATCCATTGGCTTACCATAATGCTGTTCGATTAAAAATGCCCAATAGGCTAATTGCAACACCTCGTCATCGGTTAACACAAACCGTTCTCTATCTTCTTGCGCCACCGGCACTTCTTTAGTTGGATTATTACCCTCTAAACTGTAAATCATTTTTATTTCCTTGTGGCCTAAACTTTTACCGATAATCGGCCGGAAGTGAAATTTTAACTGGCGATCTTTAGTACAAGTAGCTCCTTCTACCAAAGTTGGTTTGAACACATAATATTCATCCGGCTCCACTTTGCCTTGCACCACCATTTCACCTAAACCATAAGCCGCGGTAATAACAGCCGCGTTTTTAAAACCAGATTCAGTATCAATAGAAAACATTACGCCGGAACAAGCCTCATCGGAGCGCACCATTTTTTGCACACCAACAGATAACGAAATATTAAAATGATCAAAGCCTTTATCGGCTCGATACGAAATAGCCCGATTGGTAAATAACGAAGCCATACAACGTTTGGTAGCATCAATTACATCAAACGCTCCGCGAATATTTAAAAAAGTTTCTTGTTGACCGGCAAATGAAGCATCGGGTAAATCTTCGGCCGTAGCTGAACTACGCACCGCCACGTCCATTTCATTATTATTATTCCCTTCTAACTGACACAGTTCGTTATAAGCTGTTTCAATCGCTTGTTTTAAATCAGCTGGTAATTCAGCGGCTAAAATAGCTTCCCGCACTTTATGGCCATGGTCTTGTAAATTATGTAAATCTTTAGTGTTCAGCGTAGCTAACATGTCCGCAATTTTTTTCTTTAAACCAGTTTTATCTAAAAAGTATTCGTAAGCATAAGCCGTAATCGCAAATCCGTTCGGCACCGCTACTTCATGCGCTGCCAAATTCTGGTACATTTCCCCTAATGAGGCGTTTTTACCACCTACTAACGGCACATCGCCGATAGTAAGTTCTTTAAACCATAAAATGAAAGCATCTTGTTTTGTTGAAGAAACCATATTTTAAAATTAATACCTCTAATTATTTTATTCCCCTCTCCTGTCCGCCAGAGGCGGATCCACCTTTGGTGGAATAGAAGAGGGGTGCCCGAAAGGGCGGGGTGAGGTAGTTCGGCTTATTATAACCTAGCTACTTGCTTTGACAAGCTAAATTATCATAACTAATAAAACACCTTATATTTCTTGCAATTTTACCATGTTGGCGCCATGAGTTTTGCCTACCGGGTGCCCGGTTACCAATACTAATTTATCACCAGGGCTGACTAATTTACGTTGTTTCATTATTTTTACTGATTGTTGCAATAATTTATCTAATGTTCTACAAGTAGGCACTAAATAAGCTTCCACACCCCAACTCAACGTTAGTTGTTGTTGTGTTAAACGATGATTGGTTAACACGGCAATTAGTTTTTCTGGACGATGCCGAGCAATTAACCGCGCCGCTTGGCCAGACAACGAATTAACCACAATGGCTTTAACGCCGGCGTGTTGCGCTAAATCATACGCAATTACCGAAATGGCATCGGCAATAGCTGGTTGCACTAATTTTAAATAATGAGCCGGCACATCATCGTATTTTGAAGCCTCGGTTTCCTTAATAATACTGGTCATGGTTTTTACGGCTTCTACTGGATATTTGCCAAAGGCTGATTCAGCCGATAACATCACAGCATCGGTATGATCGATGACCGCATTAGCCACATCGGAAACTTCGGCTCGCGTGGCGCGCGGATTAATCGTCATGGATTCTAACATTTGGGTAGCTACAATTACTGGCTTGCCTACTTCTAAACATTGCTGAATCATACTCTTTTGTAGTAACGGCACATCCGCTGGATTAATTTCTATGCCTAAATCACCCCGCGCTACCATAATACCATCGGTAACTTTTAAAATGTGCTTAAAATTCTTCACCGCTTCAGCCCGTTCAATTTTAGCTACTATTTGCACCGGGTGTTTACCTAATAATTTACGCAATTCCAAAATATCAGCCGAATCTTTTACAAATGATAAAGCCACAAAATCAATGCCTTGTTTTAAACCAAAGGCTAAATCTTGCTTATCTTTAGCAGTAATTACATCGGTAATAATATTTGTACTAGGTAAATTTATACCTTTATGTGAAAAAATTATTCCCGGGCGCACCACACTGCCGAAAATCATTTTATCTTTAACTTGCTCAATCATGATATCGATTAAACCATCGTTGATTAATACATGTTTACCAACACTGGCAAATTTATATAATTCCGGGTAATCAATGGGAATAATTTTATCGTTACCGGTAGTAAGTAATTTGTAATTAATTAAATTATTAGGCACTAACACTACCGATTCTTTGCGCACTAATTCAATACCATCACGGTGTACACTGCCTACTCTAATACGTGGCCCTTGTAAATCCTGCATTAATCCCACGATTTTACCAACTTTGGCTGCCGCTAACCGAATATTTTTAATTAACACCGCGTGTTCAGCATACGTGCCATGCGAAAAATTTAAACGCGCTACATTCATGCCGTGCTTAATCATTTGCTCCAACACCGCCGGTTTAGACGACGCCGGCCCTAATGTACACACTATTTTGGTTCGTTTCATAAATCTTATAGTAACACAAAAAATGCTTCTATTCTACCTCTATCCCCAACCCTTTCCCCTAAACTTCCTACCTCGCCCTGTCCTTCGGACATCCCTCTCCTATTAGGAGAGGGAGAGGCAATTCTATTTATTCACTCGTTCCACGTACTCGCCGGTTTCGGTATTAATGCGAATTACTTCGCCTTCTTTAATAAATAGCGGCACAGAAATTTCGTGACCAGTTTCCAATTTTACCCGTTTGGTAGCATTAGAAGCTGAATCACCTTTTACGCCTGGCGGAGATTCTACTACTTTTAGTTCTACCTTAGGCGGTAATGACACGGCTACTGGTTTATCATTATAAATCATTACATCTAAATCCTCCCCTTCGCGTACATAATTTGAGATATCACCAATTTGCTCTAAATCAAAAGCAAATTGTTCATAACTAACATTATCCATGAAATTAAAGGAATTACCTTCTCGATACATGAAATTGGCTTTACCGCGCCCTAAATTAGCTTCATCAATTTTATCACCCGGTTTAAACGTTTTTTCCAATACATTACCTGTAATTAAATTGCGTAATTTAGTGCGTTTTACTGGTTTACGTTGCGCTGTGCGCATAAAATCGGCCCAAACTACTTGGTATGGTGCCCCATCAATATCAAGCACCTTGCCTAGCCGTACTTCGTTCATTGTTAACATAATTTTTTAAATAAATAATTTATTTAACTCCCTACCTCACCTCCCGGCCTCCTCTCCTTAAAACTACCTTCCTCCCTAACCCTCCTTCCTCAAAGGCAGGAGGGAATAATTTCTTTAATTATCATTTCTTATCCCCCTCTCTCCTTAGAGGAGAGAGGGGGTTGGGGGGAGTG
>Ga0172379_10001866_pt1 | contig 39804 bp, 37 predicted proteins | sample GrowelOW334metaG_FD_119756 | JGI IMG/M metagenome (GOLD analysis project Ga0172379, IMG submission 119756) | Groundwater microbial communities from an aquifer near a municipal landfill in Southern Ontario, Canada - Groundwater well OW334 metaG | ecosystem: Environmental > Aquatic > Deep... | reverse complement strand
CGAGCGTGTCTGTACCTCAATCTCGATGAGACGTCCGGATTCATCCTTGGCCAGGATATCCAGCCGGGAACCCTTCTCCCCGAGCGCTTGCGGACCAAGCCTGCTCTCCTGTAATTCCAGTCCAGAAACAGCTGTGGTCCCCGCGTAATCGAAAAAGGAGTTCAGCATGACCTGCAGGATGGGCAAACCATCCTTTTCGCCGAATACCCAGGTGAAGACATCCTCGTTCAGTATGGAAATATCCCGTTGTTCCATGTATTCCTCCACCGCCAGTACGGGCGGAAGTGGAACGGCGCTTCACGGTCATGTACGAATATCGACTGACTCTTTGCGATTTTGACATTTGGTCCAGTGGCCGGGCGAGTCAGTCTCCAGCGATCTGGCGATCTGACATCATTCCAGCGGCTGAAAAGGTCCTGGGCCTCCGTTTCTGGCATGTTTCTGCTGAAAGCGTCATTGAGCAATCCGATCATGGCGTAGCCAACTGTCTTCTTCTTTCGAACACCCAGTTTAAAGCCATTGGCTTGGGTCTCGATAGCAAAGGCGAACCTGATCTGATGGTTGGTAATGGAGCCAAGCTACCGAAAGGGCCATAACACGATTTCTGGCAACTCGAAATTGTTGTCAAAGTCCCTCTAGGGTAAGTTCTAGGCGAAGCTAGTCAAACCCACCTCAAAACCTGCAACAAGAAAGCGGAGTGGACCTTCGCCAAGACCATGCCGGACAATCGGTGGGTTCATCAATGGACAGGGCTTGATTTCCTGAATGACTTCCTTGAGGCCTCGATCAGGGAAGCGCGATTCATGGGATCACCGGAGACGAACTCTTCCAGATGCCCCTCGTACCATTGATCCTCTGCAACTCCAGCTCATAGCTAAGGGTTGCGAAAAACGGCTCCATCCAGAAGCGCCGTGTCTCGGTGGTGCCCGCATTCCCCTCCGCCAAGATCTCGTCGGAGGAAGGGGTGCCTTCGACGCGGATGAACTGGAAACTCATGCATAGGCTCTTTGTCCATCATGGTGGACAGAGGTACTGACGATATCTTTTTTGTCCATTATGTTGGACACATGCATGATGACTTTATCTCTCGGCCGCGCTATCTCGAGCGTTTCCGGCTCTTCGCCGGTACGCCCCTCATCAAGTTGATCACCGGCCAGTGACGCATCGGGAAGAGCAGCATCCTCAAGCTCCTCGCCGAGAGATTCCGCGCCGAGAACCCCGATACCCCCCTCGTCTACATCGACAAAGTGCTCTCTCGCTGGGACAGGGTCAAGAATGGAACGAGCCTCGAAGCGGAGACCAAGGCTGTACCGGGAACCGGCAAGGTCGCCCTCTTCATCGACGAGGCCCAGGAGATCCCCGGCTTCGACCGCGCGCTCAGGAGTCTCGCCGCGGAGGGACGCCACGACATTTACATGACCAGCTCGAACGCCCAGCTCCTCTCCGGCGAGATCGCGACCCTCTTCGCGGGACGCACGGCCACGGTGCGCGTCCATCCCCTCTCCTACGACGAGTTCCTGGTCTTCCACGGGCGGAGCGACTCGGATAAATCGCTCAACCTCTACCTCCGCTTTGGCGGTCTTCCCTTCCTGCGCAACCTGGCTCTCGAGGACGAAACTGCCCTCGAGTACCTTGACGGGGTCTTCGACATCGACGTGCTGAAGGACATCGTCCTTCGCCACGGCGTCAGGAACCCGGCCATCCTCGAGCGCATTGCCGAGTTCGTGGCCGACTCGATCGGAAGTCCGACCTCGGCCTGCAACATCGCCAACTCCCTGAAGGCGAAGGGCATCGAGGTTTCCCCCCAGTCCGTCCTCGACTACCTTGCCTACCTCGAGCAGTCCTTCGTCGTCCGGCGCGTAAAGCTCGAGAACCTCCAGGGCAAGCGCATTCTCAAAGGAGGGGACAAGTACTACTTCGAGGATCTGGGACTCCGCACGTCTTTGCGCGGCTTCTCCCAGCGAGAAATCGGCAAGGTGGTCGAGAACGAGGTCTTCCTCCGCCTCGAGCTCGACGGTGAGTTCCGGCAGGGTCGGAAAACGCGAGGTCGACTTCGTCTGCGACCGGGCAGGACAGCGCTTCCACGTCCAGGCGACCTATCTCATCGCCGAGGAGGCGACACGGGAACGCGAGTTCGACGCCCTCCTCGCCCTCGATGACACCTGGCCGAAGTTCGTGGTAAACATGGACCCCATCCAGGCCGACGAGCGCGGGGTCCATCACCTGTCCTCGCGAGCCTTCCTGCTTGGGGACTACGAGCGCTCCTTTGACTTCACCCATATGTAGTTCGCTCGAGACAGATGGAAACCAGCGGCTTGCGTTCCCCAAGTTTCACCGGTTGTTTCCTTGCGGCCTTGTCAGACAAGCGCGATGCTTGGGATCACCGAGGACGAGCCCTTCCAGATGATCTTCATACCCTGCCGAGGGCTTAGTGGTTCATCAACTTGATTGACTGGATGATGCTCTTCTCATCGACCAGCTGATTGGTGACGAATTTATGCAGGCCGCTGGAGATGAGCATCTGATAGGGGAATACTTCTTTTGCAGAGATATTCTTCAAACGATCCAGGATATATTCGGAAATCCCGATATGGATGCTCAAAGGCCGTTCCCCCACCCCCAGTCTGACCTTGAGAGATGAAACTGTCGCAAGTGACTCCGGCAACGGCAGGACAAAGGGATGCGGACTGGAACCTGATGCCTCTGTCCGCTCGGTAGAGTTCGGGGGAAGACTTGCAAGATACATACCTGTTCAATTGGTTGCTCATCGTAAATATTTGCTGATTCTTTACGTTTATCGGCCACTATAAAACAAGCATACTGCTCCGACTCATCGCCCTCCCTTTGCTTCCGCTTGACCAAAACAGCTGGAGCAATCAAGCTTATCAATAAGACAAGCAACAAACCACCTTTGCAGGAATCGTTGGTCAAAGAGGTATCCTATGGACCCGAACTGGCGATGTGAAACCGATAAGTACCGTGGCAGCCTTTGGGAGTATTACGAAGACCGCTTCATTGAGGTGCAAGGGGTGGGGACTCGGTACTGGAGCGAAGGCAGCGGTCCGGCCGTTGTCCTGGTCCACGGCTTTGGAGGTTCAATAGAGGAATGGGCTTGGAACATACCGGCCTTGGCCAGATGGCACCGGGTAGTCGCTCTCGACATGCCCGGGTTTGGTCTTACCGGCAAACCGGACGCGAGCTACACCTACGAATATTTTGCGTCCTTCCTGAACGCATTCATGGATGCATTGGGCCTTTCCGGGTCCCACGTCGTCGGGCACTCGATGGGAGGGGCGATCGCTCTGAACCTGACGCTCCGGCATCCCGGACAAGCCCGCAGCCTTTCCCTGGTCGCACCGGCTTTCGGAAGGAAATTCCCCTTCGCCATGCACTTGCTTACCACGCCACTCATCGGTGAGCTGCTCTTCAGGCCGCCCTCCTCCACAGCCGGAATCGCCGCCGGCTTCCGGGCTCTTACGCACAAGGAGTTCCGGTACTTGGATATTACGCTGGAGCGCTATCTACGCTATCAGCACGAAAGCGGCCACACCCGCGCAAGCCTCAATTTCCTGCGGAACTACTTGACCCCTACTGGCTTCAACTCCCGCATGGGTGAACTTGATCGTTTCTACGACCAGAACCTGCCACAGCTATCAGTACCTGTATTCCTCGCATGGGGACCCCAGGATGCTGTAGTGGATTTCGATTCATCCCGCCTGCTCCGAGCCTTCCTGCCCAACGCGGAGTTCTGGAGCCCGGATCCCTGCGGACACTGCCCCCATTTCGAATTCCCTGAGGAGTTCAATGATCGCGTCCTGGCATTCTTTTCCAGGAGCTGAGCGCTCTGGAGATGGACGGGGAGAACCTGGTCGGGCTTCCAGAAAGGAAGGTTGGCGCCATACTCGGCCTAGCCATGGTAGAGTGTATAAAAACAGCAGGATTATAATCCGATATAACTAGGTACAAGCCCTTCGCCGGGCAAGACAATAATGGTTTTATCAACATGATTGGAAAGGAGCGGCAAATACATGAGTGACAGGACAGACTTCGATAAGCATCCACCGATTACATCTATAATCCTGCATCTGCTTCCTGGTTTAATTATTGGGCTTGTCTATTTCGTCCTGAAAGCACCCACCGCCCGCCTTGGTTATCCTTCCATCATGGCCTTGATGGTCTCAATCGCCATTGCCCTGATTCCCCTTGAGCTTGGATACCTGATAATTCAAGGTTTTAAAAGAAATAAGAAATTTTCACTGGAAGGAATTGTGACCTATCGGGTACATATTCCGTTCTGGAATTATCTTGTATATATTCCTGTCCTGTTTATCGGCATCGGGCTGGTATTCACTCTCCTCAAGCCCCTCGACCGGTTTTTATGGCACACCATGTTTTCCTGGATCCCACAAATTGAAGGTGGATTGCAAAAAGGATTTACCAGGGAAATCCTGGTCAAGACCTACGTCATGGTAGCGGTATTTGGAATGATCCTTGGACCCATTGTGGAAGAGCTGTACTTTCGGGGCTATCTGTTGCCAAGAATGAAATATGCAGGGAAATTCTCTCCACTAATCCACAGCTTCCTATTTTCCATATACCATGTCTTCACTCCATGGATGATCGTGACCAGGACAGTAGGAATGATTCCACTTGCGTATGCTGTAAAAAGGAAGAATCTGAATATTAGCATGATTGTCCATATACTTATAAATTCGATAGATGTGATCATGGGAATGGTTTTCATCATGGGGATGGGCGGGATATCATGATGTACCCTGATCTTGGCTAATGGTTTCAATAGGAGGCACCCATGGCAAACCTGAAAATTGGAACCTGTTCCTGGAACTATGAATCCTGGGTGGGGCTGGTGTATTCCAAGCCGAGCAGGACCGCCGCCGCTTACCTGCAGGAATACTCCAAACACTTCCGGACGGCGGAGGTGGACTCCTGGTTCTATGCCTTGCCCAACCGCCACGATGTGCTTGAGTACCTGTCCAATGTGGACGACGATTTTTCGTTCACAGTCAAGGTTTCGGAGGATATATCCCTCACCCATAAACGGAACCGGAGCTCGAAGGATCCCATCCCCAATCCGGGTTTCCTGTCACCGGATATTTTTGCCAGGTATCTCGATTCGATCAAACCCATGCTTCCCCAGATTGATGCGATCATGCTGGAATTCGAGTACCTGAACAAGGACAAGATGGCATCCGTGGACGCCTTCATGAAGGCTCTGGACGCTTTCGTCAGCGTGGTGCCCCCAGGCCTTCCGCTCGCGGTGGAGACAAGGAACAAGAACTATCTGACCAGGGAATACTTCCAGTTCCTCCAGGCCAAGGATCTGATCCACGTATTTTCCGAGAAAATCTACATGCCCCATATCTACGAGGTCTATGAGAATTTCGGTGAATACATTTCGGGAACCTCGGTCCTCAGGCTGCTCGGCGGGGACAGGAAAGAGATCGAGGAAATCACCAAGGGAAAGTGGAACGCCATCGTCGACCCAAAACCCGACAAGGACAGGATCGTGGGCATGTCGAAGGACCTGCTCAACAAGGGCGCGAAACTTATTATCAACATCAACAACCACTTCGAGGGTTCGGCCCCGCTCACTGCGGATTCCTTGCGGATGCCTTGCGGTAGGATGCTGGAACCAGTCTGTTGAAAAGTTTCAGATTCCGTAGCACCAATTATTTCCTTCTCCCAAGCACCCGTGACGATGCCTTGCTGGCCTTTGACGCCGGTTGGCCTTGTTCCCTGCACGACTACGCAAAGGCCCTAAAAACCACGGGCTTCCGTTTAAATGAGATCAGATGGGCGTTGGTTTCCCACTTCCACATCGACCACGCGGGGCTCATCAGGGATTTCCAGGACGCTGGCATCGCGTGCCTGGTCTTTGAAAACCAATTCGGGGCGATTGATTTGATGGAAGAACTGGCAGCGCGGAAGTATCCCGCATACCGCAAGATTCAGAAGGAAAAGTTGACGCTGCTCGAGACAGCGGACTCACACGAATTCCTTGAAAATATTGGAATTCAGGCCGAGGTCCTTGTCACCGCCGGTCATTCGGACGACAGCATTACCCTGATCACCGACAACGGGGAGGCGCTCATCGGAGATCTGTCTCCTCTTTCGCAACTGATGCCCGACGACCTGAAAGGCCACCACAGTTATGAATTGATCAGATCAAAGGGAGCCAGGAATATGCACCCCAGCCACGCTGAACCTTTCAGGCTTGATTAAGAGTCAAACGAGTGGGGAATTGGAGGTCTGCGGGAATCTGCAGGTCTATCCCGGTATTCCCTTTTTCTGGCGTTTGCGCCGGTACATGTCAGCGTCAAGGCGGGCAAGGAACTCCGGGGCAGTCTTGTCCAATGCGGGATCGAAGTTAGCCCGGCCTATGCTCAGTGAAAGGTGATACTGCCGGCCGGAAGGGGCGTTGTGCTTTGTGAAGGCTGCCTCTATGCGTTTGACCATTTCTTCCAGCGCGCCTTGGTCCGCCGAATCGAAGAGTACGACGAACTCGTCTCCCCCCATGCGCGCCACCAGGTCCTCTATGCGCACCGACGCCATGAGGAGGGAACCCACATCCTCCAGCGCCCGGTCCCCCGCATCGTGGCCGAACTTGTCGTTGATGGACTTGAAATCATCCACATCCATGAGCAACCCGCTGAGCTTCCAACCGGGTCGGACTGCGGCTATCCTGTTCTCCAGCTCCTCGTCCAGGCTGCGTCGGTTCGCGGTTCCCGTCAGATGATCCAGGCGGGACCGGCGGTTATCGATATTCGCGGCGGCGGCCACCAAGAACAAAGTCAGGGAGGGCCAGATGATTGCCAGCCCGAAAACGAGCATGTGGAGTGACGCAGCGGCCAACATGGGCAGCGGGTACGCCAGCAGGGTATAAAATACACGGCGGCGCAGTGTGGTGCGCTTGCGGATAACGATGACGAACGAGTACAGCACGAGCCCGTACTGGAGAATGGCGAAAAGGAAAAATCCGAAGCCCCTGGCATAGTGGCCTGTGGGATCCAGACTGAAAAGGAATCCGGTGAAGGGCGATGCGATCGAGGCTATGACGATGATAAGGGGCACCAGGTAGACAAAACGAGGTAGCGGCCGGGATGATTCCGTTTCACCCGTAACCTGGAAGTTGACATAACGGATGAAGTAGACGGTGGGTATCGAATGGAAGGCATAGTACAGGGTAAGGTCCGCGTACAGGATGATCCTTGCCACCGGATTCAGGCTTCCATCAAGGTACCAGCTGATGGCGTCGGTAACGAGCATCATGGCCGTAGAGAAAAGAAGCATCCTGAAAATGTGCTGATCCGAACCTGTCTTGCTGGTTTTCCGGCGGTTGCCCGACACCCAGAGTATCGCCAGGACAATAAGCGAGAAAGCGATGATCTCCAGGCGCAGGATCATGATCTCGGTAAGGGGCATGCTACCGTCCCGCGAACTAGGATTTCTTTGCCTTGGACAGGTTGTGTTCCACCGCCGCCCTTACTAACTGCTTCAGCGCGGGCTCGTCGATGGTGTCACCTTCATCGAATTCGATGCAGCGCGATATTTTGGCGTCCAGGCCGGAATTGAACAGGTTCTGGGGATCGGCAAGGAAGGCACCCTTAAAAAAAGTGAGCTTGAGGTGGTCCTTATGGACGGCGACGGAGACGACGTTGCCACCGTGGGTCCATACCGGGGCATCGCGCTTCCAATCCTCCACCATTCCGCGATCGGCCGCAAGGATGCAGGCCCGCAACTGCTCGAGCAGCACGCCCCTCCAATCGGTCAGTACCTGTATAAAATCCGCTATCATCTGGGTCGGCGATAGTTCGTTGCCGGAAATCAAGACGCGCCTCCTTCAAGCCCGAGGGTGATGCCGTTTCCCGAAGCCCCTTGAATCGCCTGCATGAACCGGCGAATCTGCGAACCGGCTAGCCATCAGCCAGCGGGAACGCCGAATACTTTTAGGCCCTCATCCGGAAAGCGCGCCTTCACCTTCATGGCCGCCTCCATAATGATACGCGCTTCATCCTCTTCGCACCATACCACCAGAGCGAAATTCTCTTCCGGCCAGATAGCGTCACCCATGCGCGGACCGGAAGATCCTACGCCGTGGACTACGGGATATAGAGTGTATTGTCTGGCCACCCCCACATTGCCGAAAGCCTCCAGGAGATCTTCCTCTATCGAACGGTTGGCGATGACTTCGACACGGATCATGGCAGAACCTCCTCGGCCTGGTTGGCATGTTCGACTTGTTCCACCTGTTCCACCTGTTTGACCTGTTTTCGGCTAAGTCCGGCGGCGATACGATTGCGGCGGGCTTCGGCCTTGGCTTCCCGCTCGGATGAGCGCCGATTGAAAACAGCGTAGATGACAGGCATCAGGAAGAGCGTCATCAGGGTACCGAAGGAGAGGCCTCCCAGTACGGTCTTGCCGATAGGCGCCACCAGCTCCGAACCCTCGCCGGGGAAGAAGGCCATGGGCACGAGACCCAGGACCGTGGTAAGTGTGGTCATAAGGATGGGGCGCAACCGGTTACCTGCGGCCGTCACGCAGGCATCGCTTAGGGAGAGTCCCCGCTTGCGCAGCATGTTGGTGTAATCCACCAGGATGATGCCATTGTTCACGATGACACCCACGAGTACAAGCAGGCCTACTGCCGTAAGGACGTTGAAAGTTTCCCTTGTAAAGAAATAGATGGCCACAATGCCGACAACGGTGAGGGGGATGGTGAATAGTATGATGAAAGGGTCCCGGAAACTCTCGAATTGGCTGGCCATGACACCGAAGACCAGGAATATGGCTACCAGCATGATGAGCCCGAATTTCATCATGTACTCCATGAGTTGCTGATAATCGCCGGAGAACTCGATGATTACGTCGTCCTCTGCGGGTATGCCGGCGGCGATTGCGGAGCGTACCTTTTCCTCCACTTTGTTGATCGGGGTTCCCGGAACCGTACCGGCTGTGACGTGGATTACGCGGCTCTGATTCTCGCGTTTGATATCTATGGGTCCCGTCGATTTTTCATAACGTGCGAAACTCGAAAGCGCGACGCGCTGGCCACCGGCGTTCATCACGAAGATATGGTCCAGATCCGGCAACTCGTCGCGGTCGGCCTCCGCCAGGATGACCACCACGTCGTAGTCCGAGCCGCCGGCGCGGTATTTGGTAGCGGTAATGCCGTCAACGGCGGCCTTTATCTCCTGGCCTACGGTGTAGACGTTCAGGCCCAGGGAGTACAACCTTTCACGGTCCAGTTTCAGCTCGATCTGGGGCAGGCCGTCCTTAAGATCGACCGTAGGTTCCGTGGCTTCCGGCACTTTCTCGCGGAGCAAAGCCGCAATGCGTTCGGCAATCTGCTTGCCCTTCACCAGATCCTCCGTCTTTATGAGGATATCCACGGGGCTTCCGCCCATGCCGCCACGCATGCCCATGTTCGAGCTGGAGAACGTAAGTGTCGCGGCGGGAAAATCGTTGAAGTGGGATCGGATTTTGGCTTTCATCTCGTCGGCGGTATCGATCCTTTGGGCAAAGTCCGGCAGGGTGATCTGCAGGGTTCCGCTATGGCCGGAGGAGGCGCCACCCATACCAAAAAGGGAACGCTGGCCTACATTGATGACCATGCGTTCGATGCCCTTCAATTCCGCCTTTGCAAGGGATTCCAATTGTTTGAGGGCAACCTCGGTCTCGCCCAACGGCGTTCCGATGGGGAGCGCCAGGGTAATGGTGACGGAATCGGCCGCCTGGGAGGGCATGAAGACATAACCGATTTTAGGTATCATGGCGATGCTGCCACCGAAGAGGACGACGATGACCAGAATGACAATAAGCTTGTGCCTGAGTGCCCAGCCGACTGCCCTGCGGTAGCCCTCGTCCATACCGTTGAAGAAGGCGGCGAAAGCCCGGTCGACCGCACCGAGGGGACCCCGAAGCGGTTTCTGTACCCGGGTGGTGATGGGGAGGTAATGGCTGGCCAATACCGGGATTAGAAGCATCGCGACTATGAGGGAAGTGGCCAGGGAAATGACAACCGTAAACGACAGGCCGGCGAAAAGTTCGCCGATGGTTTCCAGCTGACCCTTGAACATCACCAGGGGCGCGAATACGCAAATGGTGGTGAGAGTGGAACTGACGATGGCATTCATCATTTCCTTGGAACCGAGCACCGCCGCCGGCTTGAGCTTGGTACCCTTCTCGCGGTAGCGGTAGATATTCTCAAGTATGACTATCGAGTTGTCCACCAACATGCCCACGCCGAGTGCCAGACCGGCCAAAGTCATGACGTTCAGGGTCAGGCCCGAGAAGTACATGATCATGAGGGTGATCAGGAGCGATACGGGTATGGTGATGCCTATGATAAGGGTTGTCTTGAACGAGCGCAGGAAAATGAACAGGATGAGAACGGCCAGCAACGCGCCTTCGAGGGCGCTGGAGGAGACCTGGTTTATGGAATTCTCGATGATGTCGGTGGTGTTGAAGATTTCCGTCATCTTGATGCCTTGGGGCACTTCTTTCGCCAACCGGTCAAGACGCTTTCTTAGCTCCTTGGCAGTCTGTACTGAATTTTTTCCGCTCTGTTTTTGTATGATCAGCTGTACCGCGGGTACCCCGTTGACGAAGACGAGGCTGTCATCGTCGCGGAAGCCTTCATAGACATCCGCGAGATCCCGCAGGCGGACGGTTCTCGGAAGTTCCAGCTTGCCATTGACCATGCCCCCGCCCTTGTAGGCGACGACAGTGGCCTTGATCTCCTCGATGGACTGGTACTCACCGGCAGTCGTAAGCAGGTACATCAACCCCGCGTCGTTGATGGAACCTGCGGAAACCTGCAGGTTCTGGCCACCCAGCATGATCTTGATCTGGCTTACCGTAAGACCATAGGCCTCCAGGCGGTTCTGCGGAATCTCAACCCGGATGATTTTCTGCCGGCCGCCGGACACAGAGGCCATGGCGACGCCAGGTACCTGCTCTATACGGGGCAGGATGGTTTTTTCCGCGATCTCGCGGAGCTCTTCGGGGGTCCGGTTGCCCGTCACCATGAGGCCCATTATCGGAATCATGGAGGGATCAAACTTGAAAATCATGGGTGTATCGGAACCGGTGGGCAGATAACGCTTCACCAGCTCCATGTTGTCGCGGATCGAGTTGGCGGCGTCGGCCATGTCGGTTCCGTAGCTGAACTGGAGCATGAGCATGCTCGAACCTTTGGACGAGGTGGAGGTTATCTTTTCCAGGCTGGAAACGTTGGAGAGGGTGCCTTCCAGGGGGCGCGTGACGGTCCGTTCCACCTCATCCGGGCCTGCCCCTGCGTAGCCGGTATACACAACGATTATGGGCGGCTCGATCTCGGGGTACAGGTCGACGGGAAGGTTCGCCCCGGCAAAGATGCCCAGCCCGATCAGCAACGCGAAGGCAATGAAAATGGTGGTTGGCTTGGCGACTACGGTATGGGATATGCTCATGCGGTTCTCCCCGTCATTCCGCCGCGGCGAGCGGCGCCAGGCGGTCTACAACGTTCACGCGCGAACCGTCTTCCAGGAGGGTCTGGCCCCGGACGACTATTTCCTCGTTGGGTTCCAGGCCGCTACGCACCTCGAGCTTGTCGTCGATGAGTATGCCCTGGGTGATTTTCTTCTTGCGGGCAATGAGGAAGGCGGCGTCGGTGGGGTCAGTCTGGACGGCGAACACATAACTCTCGCCAAAGCGCTTGACCACCGCATTGGCCGGAATTTTAACGATCTCGTCCTTTTCCTCGGTGAGTATTTTCACTTTGGCGAACATGCCGGACTTGAGCTTGGAGTCGGGCTGGACCAAGCGGAGCCGGACCTCCATGGTGCGCGAGGAAGGGTCGATGACGGGCGAGAGCTCGCGTACAACCGCACGGTAGGAAGCACCGGGGACTGCGTCCAGGGTAACGTCGGCATTCAGGCCAACCTTCATCTTGGAGACGAAGCGTTCTGCCACATAGGTGCGGAGTTCCAGCGCATCGGTACGTGAAAGGCGCGCGACAGGAACGGCCTGGCTGATGGTCATGCCCAGTTCGGCAGGCAGGGAAACTATGGTGCCGGAAATGGGAGCCTTCACCGTACCGGGGATAAAATTCATGCCCGGCTTGGATGGATCCACTTCCGCCAGGTGATCGCCCCTGGAAACCCGTGTACCCACCGAGACGAAAAGCTTGGTGACCTTGCCAGCCACATCGGAGTAGGCGTCCACGGTGGTGCCCGAAACGAGATCACCGGAGAGGGCGGTATAATCCTTGATTTGTCCCTTGACCGCGGTCGTGGTATTCACGGCGAAAACAAGCTCGGCCGCAGCTTTTTTCGCATCCTCCGACGCGCTTTCCGCTGTCGCTGCGGCTTTAGCATCCTTCTTGCCTATGACCCCGCACGAGGCGGTAATGAGGACGAGTACGGCGATTGCAGCCGCCACGTGTCCGTACGTTTTTCGTTTCATGTCCCTTTTCATTTGCCGTTTCATTTTGCACTCCCTGATATCGTTCCGAAGGGGACGCCGACCGCGTATTCCAGGTCGATTAGTCCGGTAAGGTAATTGAATTTTTCCTTGAGCACTTCCAGCTGGGCTTTCCGCAGTTCCAACTCCTGGTTCTGGACATCCAGGATATCCTTGGCACCGGCGCGGTAAGCTTCTTCGGACAGGCTGTACGCCTTGCCCGCGAGTTCCACATTGAGGCCCAGGGTGGCGATGCCGCTTTTAGACTTGGCCAGCTTCAACAGCAGCGAGTCTATCTCCAGCTCGGATCCCCGGATGGTCAGGGCCAGCGCCGCGTTCAGCTTGCGCACATTGTCGTCCAGGTCCACCAGCCCGAGGGCCTCCTTGGAAGGCGGTAGCAGGCCGTTCAGCCTGAAACCCAGCGTCATGCGTAACATGCCCGAGCGTTGCTTCCAGTTGTCCCCCTCGAACCAGCTGTTTCCCCAAGGATCGCTGAGGGTCGGGTCCACGTTGAAACCCAGGGTAAGGCTGGGCGTGTATAATTGGTACCAGGTGAGCTTTTTTGCGCTTTCCAGCAAAAGCAGCGACTGCCGCAACGCAAGAACATCGAGCTTCCCCGAAGCCGCCCGGGCGACGAGGGCATCCCCGTCCAGATCCACACCGGCAAAATCACCGGCGCCGAATCCCTCCAGCTCCACCTTCGTGCCCCGCGGATACCCCAGATTCATCGCAAAGGCCGCCAGCGACGATTCCAGCCCGTTCTTCAATTCGGCTATCGCGGGCTTCAGGTTTTCCGATGCCACCTTAGCCTGGAGCACCGTAAGCTCCGGCACAAAGCCGGCCCGGTAATTAGCCTCCGCTTGCGTCACCCGCCTGAGGGCGGCAACCAGGTTCTCGTCCATAAGGGCGATATTCTCTTTCAGCAGCAGTATGGAATAGTAGCTCTTGCGCACGTCCCGTTCCAGTTTGAACTTCGCCTGCTCCAACGTGATCTTCCCGGCGTCCAGGTCCAGCCTCAGGTTCCGCATGGCCTCGAACAAGGCATAGTTCAGCGTGAGCGACGCGGAAAGCGAAGTGGACAGGCTCCATTGGGGAACTTCCACGGAATAGGCAGCGACGGAATCGTATATTTTCATCCCTCCGACCGTCGTGAATGCACCCACCGGAGCCACACCGCCAGCAGTGGTCGCCTCGTTCATGCGAGCCAGGGTCAGTCCGACATCCACGCTTGGAACAAAGACGTTCCACTGGGTGTCGATCTTGCGCTCTTTCATGGCGATATCGATTCGGGCCGATTCGAGGCCGGTATTATTAGACAGCGCGAGTTCCACGGCCTTGGCGACATCCACGCGGACCGTGTCCGCCGGAACGCCCGCTGTCTGGGCAAATAGGGATGGGCTAATGGCTGTGCCCACCAAAACGGCAAGCACGATGATTCGGGGTAAGGTCATACTGGGACTCCTTGTTCCGTTTCCGATAAGCCCGCGCACACGCAGCGGTGCAGCTCGCGCAGGCGCTCTTCAGGCCGCGGTGCCTTGGGATCGGCGCCGCATACCCGTGAGTGGATAAGAAAATTGATGATGTGAAAAAGGATCCAGCGCGAAGCCAATTCCCGCCGGTCGGCGCTGAATCCCGAAAAAGCATCCCCCCCACCTTCATCCAAAAAGGAAAAAAGCTTTACAAACCGGGGGGGCATCAGCACGCCAAGGTCTATCCTCTGCACGCGGATCCAGTCCAAAGCCGAAAGTATATCCGGTCGGGCACCAAGATAGGATGCGGCGGAGGCCATGGCGAGAAATACCCGTTCGGCGCCTGTTGTTCCCCGGGCTATGCGATTCTCCATCAAGGCAACAATGCGGTCAAATTCCACTGCGAACAGTTTTGCCATCATCTCTTCCCGGCTTTTAAAGTGCGCGTAAAGGCCGCTCTTGGAGAGACCCGAGCGCTTGGCGACCAGGTCCATGGAAGCGTTCCAGGGTCCCGCCTCCGCAACAGCGGAGGCCACCGCAGCGAGCAGGCCGTCACCACCACCGGTCTCATCCGCTCCGGTGCGTGCATGACCTTCCAAGGCGACATAGTCCAGCTTCCGCAACGTTTCCAATCCAAAACCCAAGCCCCGTTGTATCAGGTTCCGTGCGTTTTCACCGGCTCTGGCAATGTCAGCTTCGCCCGGTCCTTCCATGGTCCTGCGCAATGCATGAAAGACCAGTACCGAGAAAAAGCAGCTTCCGATCGCGAATTGGAAACGGGTGCGATTGACGGAAGCCGCAGATGACCAATAAGACAACAAGGATGGGCTCAAACCCCGCGCAGCGAGTTCCTCCAAGAATAATTTTTCCGGGTCCTTCTCGCCAAGCAGAAGCGCAAAGGCAAAGAGGAGGTCATTCTTTCCACGGGCGTAGTAGATAGCCAAGGCAGAGCCGATGGTGATCAGATTACGTGTCTGATCGCCAGTGCGTAGGGAGGCGGAGATGGACTTGGTAAAAAGTGCGTAGCGGTCGAAAAAATCGGACCGCATCGCCCCAAGGAGGGCGTCCTTTCCACGGAAATGGCGATACAGGGCGGGTTTCGTCACACCCAGCTGGAGGGCTACATCGGAGAGGCTCATTTTTTTATACACGTCCCTGCCCCAGGCTTCGAAGGCAGCGTTGATAATATCTTGTTTCCGCATGTTAGCGACCGGTCGTTAACATACTCATTCCCACATCGGAGGTCAAGTACCAATTCAGGAATCCATGCGTCCGGCATTGATACGGACTTCTGGACGCCTTACAATTATGTAAGATGAGTGCATCGGCATGGATCAAATCAAAACTGCTTCAAAGCGATCTTCCCACAGGCTTCGCTGATGCGCGTTTGCTGGAAACGCGGCTTCTGGGGCAGGCCGCAGCGATCATTGCCATTCCCGCCTTGCTCTTTTTTATATGGTTTGACCTTGTCCAACTGGGTATCCGGGAATTCCTGCCTGCCAGATTGGCCAGCTTGGGCCTATTTGTTATATCGGGTCTGATACTGACCCTGCGCCCCCAAGGTGCCCGATTGGTCTACTTCGCACACGGTTCCGCCCTGCTCGGACTTGTATCCATGAATTGTTACATGGTATTCGCCACCCTGAAATTTTATCCCGATGTGGATATGCACGTCGCGATGTCCACCAGTACACTCTCCGTCATACTGTTCATGGCATTCATTTTTTCGGGAGGCCTTCGTCTGGTTTTGCCCTTGATCGCGGGCATACCCATTCTGGTCCTATCGCTGAATCTATGCTTAAGCCAACCACCGGGGGCGTGTACTTTCGAAGCGCTGGTCAATCCATGGCTCATCCTGTTGATAATCCTGGTATTGGGCTTCGCCCAGGAACGTTCGAAGCGCCGTGAAATGGAAAGCCTCAACCTTTCCCACCTGCGGGCCAAACAACTCGACGCCTTGCTCAACGCCACAACCGAAGCAGCCTGCATGATCGATGAAACCGGCCGCGTCGTCCTATGCAATCAAGCCATGGCGGATATGCTGAAAAAGCCGATGGAGAACCTCACAGGAGCCTCACTCTACGACCTGGTTGCTCCCGACCTTGTGGAGCGCCAGCGCGGACTTGTTTCGTCGGTGCTCGATACGGAACGGGCGAACAGATCCGAGGAATTGAGGAACGGCAACTGGTTCGACCAGGTGATTTACCCGGTGCGTGAGGATAGCGGCCCCATTCGCTTCCTGGCCATCTACAGCAAGGATATCAGCGCCCTCAAGAGCCGGGAAGAAAAATTGGTCTTTCAGGCATCCCATGATCCGCTTACCGGACTGGCAAACCGACGCCTCATGCACAGCCGTCTGAAACAGGCAATAAACCGCGCCCGCCGTTCGTACCCATCCAGCCTTTTGCTCATCGATCTGGATCATTTCAAGGAAATAAACGACCGCTATGGACACGATGCCGGAGATAAGGTATTGGTCGCCATTGCAAAAATCCTGCTGGAAGGCAGGCGCGATTACGACTCGGTTTTCCGCATCGGGGGCGACGAGTTCGCCATCCTGGTCGACGGGGCTACAATCGCCGAAGCCTGTGTAGTCGCCGAGCGTATACGTGCCGCAGTATCCAGTCGGGAATTCGAGGACCTAGGCAACAACGACGGGAAACTAAGCCTGAGCATAGGAGGCGTAACGGTAGATCCCACCTTGTCAGGAGACGAGATCATCAAGCTGGCCGATGAGGCAATGTACCGGGCCAAACAGGCAGGCCGGAACCGGGTAGAGATGGTTGATTTCGGAGCAGCTCGCCAATCTTAACCTGGATTAGTCCTTTGACCGACATCGAGCCGGTACCAGGCAGCCATTCCTTTAACCCTCTTCCCTCAGCCCTTTAGGTTGCCCCAATAATTCGGCCATGACCACAGCCTGTTGCAAGGGTGGCAGCGCATCGATACGCCGTGAAGACAACCGGGCTTGGTTGACTGATTCCACGGCAACCACCTGCCGCTTGTCATGGATTCCAGGCGGTGAAATGGAGATTGAAGCGACAGGATGCGCGGCTGTGTGAGCCGGTATATGGACTGGAGTATATGCGGGGGCATGCGCAGCAACATGCCCCGCAGCATGGGTCGCAGCGTGCGTGCTTGGCTTTACTGCAGCCGATACGGGTCTGGCTTTCGTCCGCTTGTTCCCAAGGGACGAACCTGCAGCAACCGGCTTTCCCGCCATCGCTGCCTTTCCATTTACAGGATTCTTTGCAGAACTCTCCGCCTGGCCTTTCTTTTTGGCTGCCGAGACAAAGCGGAAAATCATGAACGCGACGACGAGCAGGGTAAAAAGGTTCGAGCCGATTTCTTCCATGGAGGCCTACTTCCGCTCCCCTTCCCCACCTATGGAGGAGCGCATGTTCGTATCTGCCTGAATGTTCCTGAGCTTGTAGTAATCCATCACACCCAGCAGGCCTTTCCGGAAAGCCTCCGCTATGGCCAGGGGGATTTCCGCCTCCGCCAGTACGACCTTGGCGCGGTTTTCCTGCACCAGGGCGAGCATTTCCTGTTCCTGGGCCTGGGCTGCGGCACGGCGTTTTTCAGCTTCCGCCTGGAAGCGGCGCATGTCCGCCTCGGCCTGGTCGGCCTGAAGTTTGGCACCCACGTTGGCGCCCACATCGATATCGGCAATATCTATGGAAAGGATCTCGAAGGCCGTGCCTGCATCCAGGCCCTTTCCCAGTACACGCTTGGATATCTGGTCAGGATTTTCCAGCACCGCCTTATACGACTCCGAGGAACCGATGGTGGTGACAATGCCTTCACCGACACGGGCAATGATGGTCTCCTCGGTCGCGCCTCCCACCAAGCGCTCGATATTGGCGCGGACGGTGACCCGGGCTTTTACCTGCAACTGGATGCCGTCCTTTGCAACGGCGTCGATGGTGATCTTGCCCTTCGAGGAATCGGGGCAGTCGATGACCTTAGGGTTGACGCTGGTACGCACGGCTTCCAGCACATCCCGTCCGGCGAGGTCGATGGCGGCAGCCCGCTGGAAGGGCAAGGGGATGTTGGCCTTGTTCGCGGCCACCAAGGCCTGGCTCACCTTGAACACGTTTCCGCGTGCGAGGAAATGGGTTTCCAGCATATCAGATTCGACGTCGATACCTGCCTTGGATAGCATGATGCGTGCGTCCACTATCACCGCGGGGTTTACGTGCCTCAGCCACATGCCAATGAGTTTGCCCAATCCCACAGACGCCCCGGAGAGCATGGCCCGGAACCAGAGGCCGAAAAATTTGAAAAACAGGAGCAAGAACCCAAGAACGAACAGTCCTGCGATGGCCAATAAGACGAGCGGAATGAATTGCATGCCAGGTCCTCCTTACACTTTTTCACCGCGATCGGCGGCGGTCCTTACCATGATGCGGTTTCCCCGAACGCGGTATACCTCTATGGGCGTTCCGGCTTCGAGGAATTCACCGTCCGCCTCCACGCTCAACACGGTACCCTCAATCTCCCCCTTGCCCACCGGGCGAAGGACCGACAGGGCCTTTCCCGTTTTTCCCAGCAAGGACGCATAGGGTGCGGCTTCCTTTTCGGCCGTGTCGGCAGGTACGGTTCCGTCGGGAACATCGGGCCCCCCGGCGGTTCCCCGGATGACGGTTTTAAGGGTCAGTCGGTCGAACATGCGCAGCCTGGGTCCTGCCAGGGCAAGCGCTGCGATACCTGCGATGGCGGCGATCAGGCCGATCGAGACTACCAGGGCGTTCCTCCCCAAGAGATCCCATTGCCATGAGGATTCGGGAAACACAAAATCCTGCATGGAAAAAATGAGCGACACCGCAATGAGCACCAGCCCGGAAACACCGGTTATGCCAAAGCCCGGCAACACGAAAATTTCAACTGCGAGCAAACCAAGCCCCAGCAGGAAGAGTATGAGTTCCAACGAACCCACAGAACCCAGCAATGCGTTCGCGCCGAAGACACCTAGGAACGAGACTAGGGCAATGGCGCCAGGGATACCGAAACCGGGAGTATTGATCTCAAGAAATAGCGCCACCAAACCAATAAGGATCAGGATGGTCTGAACCGGCGCCGAGGTGAGGAAGGCGACGAAGGAATCCGCCGGTGAAGGTGTCAATTCCACCGCTTCGCCGGAGGCACCTATCATACCGAGAAGTACAGGAAGATCGTCGGCCGTGCCGGCTGCCAGGCCGTAGCGGACGGACTCGCCCGCGGTGAGGGATAGCAATTTCCCTTTGGCCGAGACAAGCTGGATCCGCCTGAAATCGGTTGGCCGTTCCTTTTCAAGCCGCTCCGCTTCCGCCGCGCTGGCTACACCCGTTTTTCCCGCAAGCTCGATTTCCCACAATTCCACGTCGGCATCAACCATGGCATAGGCTATGGCCACAGGATGGCCGTTCTTTTCCGCGATCGCTGCCATCTGGCTTCGTACGGCACTGATGGATTTTTCTCCGGCGGATTCGGATTTTCCGTCCACGCCGATCGTTACCGGAGCTGCCGCCCCGATGGAGGTTCCGTTGGCCATATAGATGGACGAGCAGGACAGGGCGATGAGCGCCCCGGCCGACCAGCTCACACCCATGGACTCGGGTCCGCCGCGTATCCAAGCTATGGTCTTAACGCCCTTTACGGATCCGATGAAGGCCGATATCTGTAGGGCTGTATCAACCCTACCGCCGAAGGTGTCTATCTCAAAAATAAGGAAATCAGCCCCATCGGCCAATGCCTTTCTGGTTTCGCTCCTGATGAAGGCAGCCAACCCGGGCTCGATGTTTCCCTTGATAGGGATGACGAAGGCACTGGCATCCTCCGTTTCCGCGACAAGCCCAAGGCTGGAAGACTCAGCTTTCGCCTGGGCGGAGATCTTACCCGCAGCACCTACGAAAACGGCAATGGCCAAGACTAAAAACAGCATCCCCGAACGGATAAAAAAAGGAATCACTGACTGCTTCATAGGTATAGTCTAATACAATTCCGGTTTCAAACGTAGGATAATAGGGTATATTCATCTATATGGGATTCCAATCATGGAGCTGATATTCATCGTAATCGTAGCCTTCGGTTTCATCGCGCTTATATTCTTGCTCTTCTTTCTTCTCAGACCCAAATCCGGCGCACCGTCAAACCAGGTACTCAGCCTTATCCAGGGCCAAGAACGGGTGGAGCGTTCCCTGCGGGAGGAGCTGGCCCAAAGCCGGCAGGAGCTCGCGCGCTTTGGCGCTGGGAACGACGCGCGCTTGGAGGCCATACGCGAAACCGTGGACCGCAAGCTGCGGGAGTTGCAAGCCGACAACGCGCAGAAGCTGGAAGCCATACGCAAAACTGTGGACGAGAAACTCCACGAAACCCTGGAACGCCGCCTGGGCGAATCCTTCAAGCTCGTCGGGGACAGGCTGGAGCAGGTGCAGAACGGGCTGGGTGAGATGCGCAGCCTGGCCGCCGGTGTGGGCGACCTTAAGCGGGTCCTCGTAAACGTAAAAAACAGGGGCGCTTGGGGCGAGGTCCAGCTGATGGCGATAGTGGAGGACCTGCTCACCCCGAACCAGTACGAACTGAACGTCGCCACCCGCCCCGGAAGCCCGGAACGGGTGGAGGTTGCGGTGAAGCTGCCCGGTCGGGGCAATCTCGATTCCTCGGTAGTGCGGCTGCCCATAGACGCGAAATTCCCCAAGGAAGACTACGAGCGCCTGCAGGATGCCCGCGAAAAAGGCGATCCGGTGGCGGCGGCTGAGGCCGCCAAGGCGCTGGAACGGCGCTTCCGCCTTTCGGCGAAGGACATCCACGACAAGTACCTGTCCCCGCCGGACACCACCGACTTTGCCCTGCTCTTTCTGGCCTCCGAAGGCCTTTACGCCGAATGCCTTTCCCGGGCGGGCCTGGCCGAAAGCATCCAGAGGGAGTACCGCATAGTCGTGGCCGGCCCCTCCACCCTCGCCGCCCTGCTCAACAGCCTGCAAATGGGCTTCCGCACCCTGGCTGTCGAAAAGCGTTCCAGCGAGGTCTGGACCACCCTCGCCCTCGTCAAGGCCGAGTTCGGCAAGTTCGGCGACTTATTGGACAAGACCCGCAAGAAACTGCAGGAAGCCAGCGACACCATCGACGACGCCTCCCGCAAGTCCCGCACCATCCGGGGAAAGCTTTCCAGGGTCGAGGAGACGACGAGCGAGCCGGAATATTTGGGAGAATGACATGAAACTACCCGTACTTTTCGTAGGTCACGGTTCACCCATGAATGCCCTGGAAGACAACGAATTCAGCCACCAGTGGGAACAAATCGGTAAGGAACTGCCCCGTCCGGATGCCATCCTGTGCGTCTCCGCCCACTGGCTTACACGCGGCACTGCGATTACAGCCATGGAGAGGCCTCGTACCATCCACGATTTTGGAGGTTTCCCGCCGGAATTGTACCAGGTGAGTTATCCCGCTCCGGGTAACCCGGCCCTGGCGGAGCGCGTGCGGGAATTGTTGGCAAGCCCAAGCACGGATACTTCCGGGCTTGAGGCCGGAGTCGAGGTCAGACTGGATCATGGTTGGGGGCTGGACCATGGTACCTGGTCGGTATTGCGGCGCATGTATCCCAAGGCGGACATACCGGCAATACAATTGAGCATCGATGTGGTCAAGCCCGCAAACTGGCACCTTTCCTTGGCAAGCAGCCTTAAAAAACTGCGCGAGGAAGGGGTGCTCATCGTCGCCAGCGGGAATATCGTGCACAACCTGGGGATGATCGCCTGGGACCGCATGGACGGAAGCGGCTTTGGCTTCGATTGGGCGCTGGAATTCGATGCGGACATCGCGGGCTCGATCCAGGCCGGTGACGACCAAAGCATCATCCACTGGGAAAAACTGGGCAAGGCGGCCAGACTGGCGGTCCCCACTATGGATCATTTTCTGCCCCTGCTGTATGCCTTGGGTACACGAGAAAGCACCGACAAGGTGCGGACCTTCAATGCGAAGCCTGTCGCCGGATCGCTCACCATGACCTCGTACTGGTGGGAGTGAGCAAGTACGCCAGGATACTCCACCCCGGGCGGCCGTCGAATCATTGAGTAAAAAAGTAATATATCGCTTTTTTTATCGAAAGGCACCCAAGATCGTTTAAAAAAGTTGACAGCGCCCCAAAGCGGCTCTATCCTGAAATCATTGCAGTCCAATCTTATTTTCCATTAAGGAGGAATACGCGATGGCAACGATCATAGCGCTATTCGCACTGGCCCTTTACTTCATTTTCTACTTCACGTATGGCAAGACCATACGCGACAAGGTTCTTAAGAGCGGTAGCGCAGCGGCCACCCCTTCCGAACGTCTCAGCGACGGTGTAGATTATGTGCCCACAAACAAATACGTCCTTTTCGGGCATCATTTCGCTTCAATCGCCGGTGCCGGTCCCATCACCGGTCCAGCCATGGCAGTGGCCTGGGGCTGGCTCCCCGGCCTCCTCTGGATCTGGTTCGGCAACGTATTCCTTGGTGCCATCCATGACTACCTGGCCCTTGCTGCCTCCGTCCGCTACGATGGCCGATCCATGCAGTTCGTTGCCCAGGACCTGATCGGCAAAAAGGCAGGCAAGACCTTCGCCTGGTTTATCCTCTTCCTTTGCATACTCGTTGTGGCCGCCTTCGGCGACATTGTCGCGGGCCAATTCGCAGGTGACGGACGCGTATTCTTCGCCTTCGTCTTCTTCTGCGTCGCAGCAGTCATTTCCGGTTACTTCATGTACCGGACGAAAGTCGGACTGGGCTGGGGCAGCCTTATCGGTCTGGCTCTGATCATCGTCGCTTTCATTGCAGGCAACCAGCTTCCCATAAAGTGGAGCAAGGATGTCTACTTCCTGATCATCTTCGTATACATCGTCCTGGCATCCACCCTGCCGGTAAACCTCCTGTTGCAACCGCGGGATTACCTATCTTCTTTCTTTCTGTACTTCGGTCTGATCGTCGGCGGTGTGGCCGCGCTTATCAGCTTCAAGAGCCTGGACGCCATCCCTGTCTTCACAAGCTTCAGCGCCAAGCTGATCGGACCGGCAGGAGCCTTGCAACCCTCCCCCTTCTGGCCCACGGTCCCGCTCATCATCGCCTGCGGTGCCCTTTCGGGCTTCCATGCCCTGGTAGCGGCCGGCACGAGTTCCAAGCAATTGGCCAAGGAATCCGACGCCATGTTCGTCGGTTACGGCGCCATGCTCGTGGAAGGCTTCCTTTCCACCCTCGTCGTCATTTCCATCGCAGCCTTCGGCGGTCTCGCACTCGGCGACAAGCTGATGGCGACCCCCGCCCTTGGCCGCTTCGTGCAATCCTTCGCCAAGATGGTCAGCACCCAGTTGCCCTTCTTCCCCATGAGTTTCATGACCCTCTTCGCGGCGGTCTGGGTATCCACCTTCGCGCTGACGACCCTGGATACGACCAACCGTCTTGGCCGCTACATCATCCAGGAAATGGCACTCCCGATGAAGGAGAAGAATCCGGGAGCCTACGGTTTCTTCAACAACAAGTGGGTGGCCTCGCTCATCATCGCCTTTGTCGGCTTGTATCTGGCGCGTTCCGGCGGTTATACGACCTTGTGGCCGGCCTTCTCCGGTGCGAACCAGCTTCTGGCCTCCATAGTCATGCTGACGGTCGCCATCTGGGTCAAGAAAAAGCTCAATCCCAAGTACACGATGGCGGTCCTCATTCCGGCCATCCTCCTGTGGGTAACCGTAACCTCGGCCCTTATCTGGTATGAAATTGTGATTATCCCGGTCTTCTTCAGGGATATGTCCAAGGTTCCGAACGTGATCACCGGTACCACTGTCGGGCTGATCAACCTATTCATGCTCATCCTGAACTTCATCATGATCGTAAGCTTCCTTAAAAATTACAAGGACACCAAAGCGACTGCTTAATTACGAAAGTCGATAAGCGGTATACTACAAGGGCTTCACCTCGAAGCCCTTTTTTCTTGTACGAAGCAGACACCACCTTAGGAGGCGTTTTGGAAACGATTCTGAAAAAACTTCGGTTCATTCTGGATACGATATTGCAGGTGAATAGGGAAAAAGCCTGCGGGATACTCGAATTCGAATTGAAGGAATTGGAAAACATCTTTTCCCTGCTGATACTGGGTGGCTTCGTAGGTATGCCGTCACCTCCGGTTCCCCTGGCCATGGAACTCCTGCCGTACATGGAAAGGGAACTCACCATTATGCTCTCACGGTCAGACATGGCGCAGGATCCCCTTGCTTCCCTAATGGGGATTCTGGAAGTAGATTGACACAGGCGGTGCATCATTAAGACAAATGCTTTTTTTCTTGGAAAGGGCGGTGTCGGCAAGACGACCATGTCGGCGGCCTTCGCACTTTCCCTGGCACGGTCCGGCAAGAAGGTACTTATAGCCTCCCTGGACCCCGCCCACAATCTGGGCGATGTACTGGGAACCAAACTCTACGACAAACCCGGCAAGGTGGAAACGAACCTGGATGCCCTGGAGACCGACCTGAACTCTTGGGTCAAACGCTACCTGGACGAAAGCCGCGAGGAACTGGCCCGGACCTATTCCTACAATCTCACCCTCAACCTGAATTCCTTTTTTGATATCATGAAGTATTCTCCGGGCACGGAAGAATACGCCATGCTCTGGGCGATAGAACATATACGCTGCAATCTGGCGGGAGACTACGATATAGTGGTCTATGATACCCCACCCACGGCGCTTTCCCTGCGGTTCCTGGCCATGCCGGCCATCTCGAACCTGTGGATAGCTGAGCTTACCAAGCTGCGCGAGAAGATACTCAGCAAGCGGACCTCGATAACCAGGATAAACCCCACCTCGGTCGTGGCTTCCAGCTGCGTGGACAAGGCGGACGACAAGATCTACGGCAAGCTGGGCTCGATCAAACGCCGGCTGTCCGACCTCTCGTCCCTGTTCTGCAAGGAAAGCTATATGGCAGTCGTGCTGAACCCGGACGTGCTTTCCGTGTCCGAAGCAATCCGCATCAAGGAAGAGCTGGACCGAATCGACATCCCCCTATCGGGTCTTTGCCTGAACAAGCGCGGGGTATCCACCACAGCCTGGTCTCTGGACCACAGTCTGGCAGCCTCGCCACTTTTCGAGTTCGACTTCCTGCCCAAAGGCCTGCACGAACGGAACGACCTTGCCAGTATAGACACCAGAGAGCTTGTAGCCGACTTTTTGGCCACGAAGAGCTGATAGTAAAAGGACAACCATGAATTCCTACACGCTTACCGCGATAGTCATCCTCGCCCTGGCCTCGACGGGGGCCTATTTCTACGGCACCAAGAAAAACCGCTGGATCGTTTCCGGACTTACCAGGGAACTCGAGGACCTGCTGAAACCCATGACAACAAACTACGTGAATATAGGTGGAGCCATAGGCTACAATTTTGCCTATGCCCTTTCCCCTCCCTACGCCAGCGCAAAAGGAACAATCACCCTGAGCCCCCGGCACTCCCTGCTCTACCTTCCCTTCTCGCTGCTGATAGGCATTCGGGACCGGTTCTTCGTCAATATCTTTACCAAGAAGAAACTGCGGGGTGAGGGTCACCTGGTGGCGGCGGCGTATCTGAAGAAAGCGAACATCACGGGGATGGACCAGATGGAGCGCCGTGAAGTCGTAAAGGACGATAAACGTTTCGTACTTTTATGGCGGGGAGCCGATCTGGCCGCCGATCTTGAAAAACTTCTGGAAGCCCTACCCGACTCCTCGCACCTCCGGCACTTTTGCTCCTTCCCGGAGACAAAAACCCTGTTCATCCATTGCGTGCCGCACAGGGGAACCATCAGGGGAAATCTTGAGGCCATCTATGTTCGGTTACCCGGCTTCGTGACGAAAGAGAATGGCAAATTCCCGGAAAAGGAGCAGGAATGAAGGAACTGGATCTGGCGGTACGGGACAAATTCGACGCGGTTCTGGAAAAACTAAAGGAACCCCAGTCCGAACTCAGCTTTGCGGAACTGGGCCTGGTAAAAAAAATAAGCTACCACGAAAAAGAGCGCACCATCGTGGCCCACATGGACATCCTTTCCCCCCGCCTGGAATGCATGGCCTGCGCTGCGGTCAACGGCTTCGTGTCGGAACGCCTGGAACGGGACCTGAAAGCCGCGCTCCAGGCAGAATTCCCCGGCTGGACGATAGAGGTGAAGTAGGGGAGAGGAAATAGGGATAGGGTATAGTTCGTGGTGGATAGCCCGGGAGTTTCAGTCCCGGGTTTCAAACTAGAGGTATCGTCGGGAACGGTTTTTTACCGCGCTCATGTAAGATGCATGGATTTTCTCGCCCGAAGTCTCGGGCAGGATGTTATGCGTTGCTGCAAATACATAACCGCCGCCGGGTGCCATGATATCAATGACATATTTGACATGCTCGTCAATTTGCCGCTCGTCCATGCCCGGCAATTTTTGTATGTCGATACCACCACCCCAGAAAACCACCTCCTTTCCGAACTCCTTCTTCAATCTTGGCAGGTCCATGTACTTCGCAGAGGTTTGTACCGGGTTGAGGATATCCACGCCCACCTCGATCAGGTCTGGCAGGATGGTGTAGACGGATCCGCAGGAATGAAGCCATAGCTTGGCCTTTGTTTTGGACTTGATGAATGAAAATAGTTTTTTGTGAAAGGGCTTCACGATTCTCCTGTACATGTCCGGCGATATCTGGAGCCCTGTCTGCATTCCAAGATCGTCGCCCTGGCAGACAACGTCCACCAAATCGCCGATGGCAGAAAGCTGGGCGTCCCACATCCCCATCGCCAGGTCAGTCAATTTTTCAAGGAAGGCGACAGCAAAATCCTCGTCGGAAGCCAGATCGACGAAGAACTGCTCGGTTCCCCGGCTCCTGCAGGCCTGCTCGAATGGTCCGCCTATCATGATATCCGCGACGAGGGCGTAGTCACAATTTTCCCGCAGGGCTTTGATTTCCTCCCGCAGGTTTTCCACGCGGGCGGAGTCATAGGGATCGGGCCAGGGATAGGAATCCAGATCGGCCTTCGTCAGATCGCTGAAAGGATAATGGATGGGAGCGTAATCGTGTTGGCACTTCTTCCAAATAGTCCCCAGATCATCTGTAAATTCGTGACCTTCCGGAGTCCTTTCGATCTTATACTTTGCGAACGCCTTACCCCCGGACTTTGGAGCCTTCATGCTCACCATCCGGCAGTCTGCTTCGAAAAGCAATAATATTTCCTCCAATGGAAGAATGGATTCCGTCAATGGACAGGTGATTACCTCGGTCTCCCGCTCAATCTTGAGGAAGCGTTTGAGATTGTCATTCGCCGTCAGGGTCAGCGATGAGCATTGGGTCGCACCGATATCGATCGGCACCATATCGGGTTCCTTGTGATTGATAGCCGCCAGCACCCGTTCTCGTGGTGTCATGATGGAACTCCAAGTTTTTGCTTGACGAAGGCGCAAGCTTTCCTTGCTTCCTCATCAGCATCCGCTCCTGGCATGATTTCCCTGAATACGCTGATATCGCGGCCAACTTCGCCGCCGGGATGCAGGAAGGGTTCCATAACAAGCCATCCATCAAACGTGGTACGTCTGAGGGCGGAAAAAATGTCTTTCCACGGCAGGGAGCCGGTTCCGGGAGGCCGGCGGTTGTTCTCGCCAAGGTGTATATGGCCCAGATGCTGGCCGGCAGTCTCGATTGCCCCCGGGATTGAATCTTCCTCTATGTTCATGTGGAAAGTGTCCAACAGTACTTTTAGTTTGGGACTGCCAACTGCTTGTACATAGGCAACGCCTTCCCGCACGGTGTTCATGAGGAATTGTTCGAACCGGTTCACAACCTCTACATTGAAGGTCAGATTAAGGTCCTCGGCCTTCTTGATCGCCTCACTCATGGAGGCCACACTCCATTCCAGAGCCTGTTCTTTCGTAACGCCACGTCCATCCAGTTTCGCCGGCCAGCAGGAATAAATGATTCCGCCCAGACGATCGATCCCACAATCGGCCATGGCGTCGGCGATGGTAGCCAGCAGCCTTATTCCATGTCGTCTGATGGAGGGGTCTGCCGAGGCGAGATCGGTTTCCGGGGAAAATCCGATGCAGCAGCTAAGGCTGATCCCCGCATCTTTAGCCGCGTTTTTAAGGATTTCCCTCTTAGTGCTGTTCATCGTGGCGATTGTACCGGCATTAACCTCGAGTACATCAAATCCCAGGGATTTTACTTTTTGTGCCAGGGGTACAAAATCCGCATCCCAGTCCTTGGTCCAATATGCGTAGTATATACCTACTTTATTCATGGGGCCGTTCCTTCGAAAATACGTGGTATTCGATATTGAGCAGTTCACATATTTGGATAAGTTCAGCCTTATAATCGCCATACACTCCGTGAATATGGTTGCACGGAAATTTTTCCAAAAATGATTCAGGCTCGCAATCGATTTTTGTAAAGGCGATCGGCCATTCCGGCGTAACCTGGTTGCCCAGCGAAACCATGAGTTCCTGTTCGAATCGCACAATCTCACCTGGTACGATAGCCATCCAGTACTTTCCGTCCTTGCGCGCAAGGCGGGCCAGGGTAACCTTTCCCGGAGCGGCAAAATGATGGACCGAGGCTCCGCCTGCAGGATAATCCGAACATTCGGGCTTGAAGCTTACCTTGCTGAGGTTTTCCAGGGGATTGCTGCTTGCTCCGGCAAAATAAGTGGCATGGGTCCCGGAATTGCTGAAAAACCAGACCTTCCTTTCCCAGTCGAAGTGCCGCACATCCGCGAATAGGACGGCTTCCTTTGCGCCTGTCAGGTGCTTGAAAATCTGCATGGTAAGCGCGCCGTCCATATCGGCTTCTGTTGAGGCGACGATGGGTTCCTTGGGACCATCCCAATCGTACGGATCGTTCAGGAAAGCCTCCGCCACGTCTACAGTGCACCAGTACTCGGTCAGATCTCCGATGCCTTTTATTCCGATGAAATCGAAGCCCTTCTCCTCTATGATTTCCCTCAGCGCATAGTAGGTGCGAATCTGTTTCTCGAAGATTTCAGGGGTAAGGTTTTTCCCGTTGTAAAGAACGGCAGAATTCCTTTCGAGGTACTCCCTCGCTTTTGTGACTCGTATCTGATCTATTTCCGGAGCACGCCTCATGATCTCGTACTGTTCACAATGCTCCACGTCTATGCCGAATAATTTCTGCCATTGGTCCAGGTTTGAAACGGCGGTGTACATGCCCAGTGGCCTGCCGCCAAAGATGCCCATGGTCAGCCCTTTAAGCCTGATTACCGCTCCGGCCGCACGGATGAATACCATCACTCTCGCCAGGACATCACGATCACCGATATCGCCCCAGAGCCGTACGTTTGTCCTCCCCAACTGGTCCAGGGCACCGGAGGCTGCCATCATTCCCACCATGCCGCATTTGGACGGGTGGAGGTTGCAGAACATAAGGAAGGGACCCGGAGCAAAATTGGAAGCCACCACCGATAATTGCGGGAAAGCCCATATCGCATAATTGAAAATGGTCAGATCCACACCAGCTTCCCTAAGCCGCTGACCTTCACTTTTCGCGACTTCGGAGGTGCAGATGATTTCGGTTCCTGCGATAACCTCAATCTCACCATCTGCCTCAAGGGCCAGCTTCAGATTTTCCTGGTATCGCAGATTCGTTTCGAGCATTTCATGGTGGATGAAATCCCTTCCGTCGGAAAAGGTGAGTATTCCGATTTTAAGCTTCCTCATATCCCATCCTTATTACGCAAGCCCCCGGATGGTACCGGGGGCGGCATTCATTTATTTCTTGGCCGTCCAGTCGGCATAGTCACGGGACCAAATATTCTGGGTACCCGCCAAGGTAGACGGATAGACCAGGCGGCCAGGAACGAGGATGCCTTTCTTGGTCGGATCGGGATTGGCTCCTGTTCCGATTTTCGTCAGCACATCCACCAGAGCCTTGGCGTGCAGATATGCATCCCAGGTGGTGGACACATCGATATAGCCTTTTTCCATCGCCACAAGGGCATCGGGGAACAGGTCGCAGGTGGCCATGATGATATGTCCCTTTTCGCCGGTTTTCTTGTAACGGTCATGCGTCTCCAAAGCGGCTTGGACAGCGGACCAGGCAAAATCGCTGGCGAGGAACATGCAGTCCGCATCCGGATACGCCTGCAGGGCATTCGTGATTCCGGACAGGAATTTCTGGGGATCCCATTCGGTGGGTACCTTCGTGACCACCGTGAACGCGCCGGTTTCCGCAGCGACCTCATTCAGGGCTTGCGACCGGAGCACCGCATTGTTGTCTTTCAGATCGCCCATTACCTCGATGCATTTTCCCTTGATACCATTTTCCTTCAGCAATTTGGCAAGGGCTTCCGCTGTTGACCGCCCTTGAAGGTAGCTGTCGCCGCCCACATACGCATCACCCTGTTCTTCGGTAAGGGATTTTCTGTCAAAGACCACAAAAGGAATCTTGGCTTCATGGGCAGCCCGGATCGACGAACCGATTGCCGCACCGTCCTTGGCCCTTGCAAGTATGACATCCACATCCTGCTGGATCAGATCTTCGATGTTCGCTGCTTGCCGCGTAGGATCAAGGTCGGCGACGTTGATGACGAATTCAAAATTGAGCCCACTCTTGGGACCTACCAAAGCCGCCTCGGCTATCATATAGTCTTCCCAGGCTTGGATGAGCGGGATGGATTTCTCGTCCCACGAAACGCCTACTACGAATTTTCCGTCTTTTTTGCTTTCCTGCTTTCCGGCAGCGAATGCCACACTGGCCGACAACACGGAGAGCGCCACTACTACAAGAATGAATTTCCTCATGTCTTACTCCTTGAAAGATTGGTTATTATTTGGTCCCTTCCCCATCATCGGGCAAAGTCAAACCGCATCAATAGCGCCTCGGCATCTCCTCCTTACAGAGCCGAAGAAAATATCAGACATCCTCGTCGCTGACGAGCAGGACCAATCCGCGCAAACGTGATTTGAGTGCATCGGCGGACATTGCCACGTATATGATTCCGCCATTCACGAATTCATACAGGTACGGATTCGCACCAAGATGATTCAGGCCATTCCGGATCAATTCCAGGGTAAAGACACCAACGAGAACGCCTGGAAGAATTCGGCCCTCCCCGCCAAAAAGGCTTATTCCACCAAGTACGATGGCGGCGATTGCGGTAAATTCGATTCCTTTTCCCAGGAAGGTTGTGGATTGTCCGATTTGGGCCATGCTGATGATTCCACCCAGGCTCGCGAGCGTCCCTGCGAGGATGAACGTCAGAAAAGTTACCGATTCGACCCTGATGCCCAGTCTCTTGCAGATTTCCTCGCCATTTCCGAGTGCGGTTACCTGACGTCCATACACGGTATGCCTGTGGATGAAATGAAGGACTATGAGTACGGCGATGGCCAGCCATACATCCAGAAATATTCCGCTGAATCGTGCAGTACCAAAAGCACGTACGACTGTCGGCATCCGGATTTCATAGGATTGGGTGAGGATCAATCCGATGCCCCGAAAGGCGGTAAGCGTTCCCAATGTGGTTATGAGGGGATTCACTCTCAGGAAGACGACTATGAAACCGTTGATGGCACCCAGCAACGCTCCCATAATAATTACCAGCAGGAATGCGACGGATGGAGTAGCCCCCAGGTCTTTCATGAGCAAGGCACCGATGCAGGTTGATAGGTATGCGATCGAACCCAACGAAATATCCAGTTTGCCGGTCATCACCACGAATGCCATACCCGTAGAGACTATCAGCATGGGAGACGATGCGTGGAAGAGGCTGTTTATGTTTGTATAATCCAAAAAATGAGGTGCTGAGAGCGAGAAAAAAACAATGACCGCCAATACGACGAAAAAATACCCGTATTTGAAAATGAAATCCTTCAAATCAATATTCCTGTCAAATAACCTCATTTACCGTTTCCTCCCACATGTACGCTTTCCGAACCGGCTGCGATTCCGACGAGCTTTTCTTTTGAAACCCCATACGTAAAATCACCGATCAAGTTGCCCTTGTTCAGCACCAGGAACCTGTCGCACAGCGACATCATCTCGTCGATTTCGGAACTTATCAGAATGATCGACGTCCCCTCTTCCGCCAGTCTCACGATTATCCGTGCGATTTCTGCCTTGGCGGACACATCGAGTCCCCTGGTGGGTTCGTCCATGATCAGGATCGAGGGGTTGACTTCCAGCCATCTACCGATGATTACTTTTTGTTGGTTTCCTCCGCTGAGGGTTCCGACTGTCTGGTCCTTGCTCGAAACCTTTATGTTCAGCCTGTCGATGAATTGGTCGCACAGGCTGTCTTCAAGAGCGATATCCACGGAAGCAGAATTTTTCTTTTTCATTCCCGGCAAGAATGCCATCGACATATTTCGCTTTACCGACATGGATAGGAACAAGCCATCCACCCGCCGTTCCTCGGTTATGATCCCTATCCTTTTTCTGGCCATGTCCTGTGTCATGCGTACTAGTTCCCCATTTTCCGCATACCGCAGGGCGATACTGTCGACAGGGTCAAGCCCTACCAGCGAACGGGCTATCTCGGTCCGTCCCGAACCCAAGAGCCCCCAAAGACCCAGTATTTCCCCTTTGTGGAGGGAAAAGGCGATATTCTTCAAAACGCCTTTCCGGTTCAGGTTTTTGACCTCGAGTATGACTTCCGATCGGGAACCTTCCCGGGCACTACCACGGTCTTCGATATGAATGTCGCCCACCATCATCCGAACCAAGGCATCCATGGAAATATCTTCTATCCGGGAATTGCCCACAACTTCTCCGCCCCGAAGGACACTAACCCTTTCGCACATCTCAAACACTTCGTTCAGAAAATGTGTGATATAAATAACCACCAACCCGTCCTTTTTTAATTTTTCAATGACACTGATCAATTTCTCTTTTTCTTGTTTACAGAGCGAGGATGTCGGTTCATCAAAGATGAAGATCTTGTTATTACCGAGCAGTGCCCTTCCTATCTCCACCATCTGTCTTTCGCCTGTTCCCAGATCGCGGACGATGTTTTCCGGAGAGATATGGCACCCCAACCTTTCAAGAACTTTCGCGCACTGGTTCCGCATCTCTTTTCTGTCTATCTTTAATTTGGCTTTTAACGGAAAATGGGAGATGAACATGTTTTCCATTACGGTCATCGTCGGTAACAACGCCATCTCCTGATGGACAAAGGCGATTCCGTGAATGGCTGCGTCCATAGGCGATTTTATGCTAGCGATTCTTTCGTTGATGCTTATTTTCCCGCTGTCGGCGGCGATGACTCCACCCAAAATATTCATGAGTGTGCTCTTACCTGAACCGTTCGCTCCCAGCAAGGCTAACGCTTCTCCCGCATAGGCTTCGACGTTAACGTTGCTCAGTGCCTTTACGCCTGGAAAACTTTTTTCCACGCTTTTCATCTTCAGATATGGTGTTTCCAATTTGTCCTCCCGTTATTTGCGCCTGACAGAATCAAGCGCGACGAAGGTAATCACTATCACGCCCTTGATGACTTGCGCAGGAAAGAAATCCACTTGCATCAAGTTCAGGATATTGTTCAGAATAGTGATGATGATGGCACCGAGCGCAGCACCGAGAGTACTGCCGATACCACCGTAGATACTGACTCCTCCGACTACGGAAGCACTCATGACATCCAGAATCACATTCGAAGATCCCATCAGGGGCCCGGCGGCTCCGAGTCGGGCGGTAAGCAGGACTCCTGTCAGACCGGCGAAAAGTCCTGAAGCCATATACGTGCCCATGACTATTTTACGGGTTGGTATGCCGCATACTTTTGCCGTAGCCAAGTTGCTGCCCACCGCATAAATCCAGCGGCCCGTTACTGTCTGTTTGCAGAACCAGGTAGACAGGATTGTGACTAACACAAAGAAATAGACCGGCAAGGGCAAACCCACGATCTTGAACAGGACGACCTGTATATACTGCAAGGGTACCGCAATGCTCACGGAATTGGTGAGCCATGTCGAGGCTCCCGACATTACCTGCATCATGGCGAGTGTAACTACAAAAGGGATCATCTTAAGTTTTGCAACGGAGAACCCGTTTATCGCCCCGACGAGTCCACCCAATGAGAGCGAGGCAATCACACTGAGAAATGGATGTCCGCCATTTTTGATGATAAGGGCACCGATAATCCCGCTCAGCGCCATCACAGAAGGAATAGAAAGATCCATTCCCCCTATCAGGTACACCAGAGTCATGCCTATTGCCATCAGCCCTAACGTGGAGGATTGGACCAGAATGTTTTTAAGATTCCATGGGTTGAAGAATCGAGGCGTGAATATGGACAAAAGCAACAAGGTTGCGGCTATCCCCAACACAGGAAGCAGCTTGCGCCACAAGCGATACCACCTCACCTTGCCGAATCCTTCTATCTTTTCGCCCTTGTCTGCGATGTGCGTTCCTGCTTTCATCAGTACCTTCCCGAGTGAGATTTAGATGCAGGCTACACCCGGAAATCGAGGGCCACAATTTTTTATTCTTGTCATTCTTATCAATTTCATCCTGTTTCTTATTTGAAAATGTGCGTTTTATTCACTTTTGGAACCAGAATCTTGATTAGAAGCTCCTTCCACGTTAACATTCCAACCGCCATGCTAAGAAATGAAGGCTACAATCGCATATTGTTCGTCTCTTTGCTGGCCACACTAATCTTGGCAGTGTTCGGGATTCTCATCGGCGGCAGGACCATCACCTACCATAGGCTATCCATCAAGGGGTTGGTTGTCATGGATAGGTGGAATGGTATGGAACGCATTAAAAACGATTTTCTCATCAACCGTTCCAATGTCACCATCGAAGGGACTTTCGATTATAAAAAAAATGTCGCATCATGGAAGGAACAGACCGAACGTTTCCAGGTAGATTTTAACGACTTGCTGGAGAGTACTCGCAACCTGGGTTTCTTCAGTGCCGGTCACATCAATATCCAACAAGCCTTATCAATGTGGAATTCAACGCACGAGAGCATAATTCGCCTGCAGGAAACACTGGAGCAACTCGAAAGGGTAGGCTTGGACAATCTGGTTTTTCCGCAACTGGTACACAACTTCAGCATATTAAGGAATACAGACCGTATTGATTTTGAGGATACTGTCCTGCTCATGAATCTTGTCAATCAATTTTCCTTCCTTGATATTTCTTCTAAGGAATTCTCGAGAATCATAAAAAGCTTTGTGTTTGATATACAACGGCAGAATGAAAACGATATTCGTTATCTGGCCATTCTGGCAGGGGTACTGATAGTATTCCTCGCCGCATCAGTCTTCATGACTTTCCTTTCGATCAAGAAATTGCATGAATCCGATTTGAACGTCTCACTTTTTAAAAGGGAAGAGCAGCTGACGACCCTTCGCCATTTTATTACAGGTCATGAATCATTCAACAATGTCATAAACAGGATCAATACAAAAGATTTCCCCATTTTGGCTGGTAGCCCGGTCATTCCGGTGCTGCTCAGGATTAACCGGTTCTCTGCGGAGAAGGAATTCAAGGGCCCCCTTACCGTCGGGAGCGGCATGACATCATATGCAAAGGCTATAGAAGACCATCTGAACGAAAACAACTTCCTGAGTACGGCGATTTCCCTGGAAGACGGAATCATTGTCTATCATATGCTGCACGGTTCATTATTGGCGGAGAGCGTAAGCCAAAGGACAGGATTATTGATTGCCTGCCTGAAAGGTTTTTTGGCATCCCACACCGATCTCTCCTTCTCCATAACATTCGGTCCGGCCCACCAGTTCCCGGAGGAAGTACAGGAAAACTATTTGGAACTGTATGAAGCATCCTTTTATAGAATCCTTTATGGGTACGGAAAGACAATATCCTCAGAAGAAATGAAAGCCAGGAAAATCAAGAAATTTTCGTATCCTATCCAGCAGGAAAAAATCCTGAGCGATTATCTCAAGCAGGGCAAGATCGAGCAGGCAAAAGCTACGTATTACTCCATCCTTAAATCCCTGACCGACTCCAATTATGTATCACTCAAGAATGGTATTTATAGATTGGTGGTAGCCATCACTTCGGCTCTGGATACACTGGAAAAATTCAACAACCTATCCAATCACATCGATATCAACATGTTCACCCAGAAAATCTACGGGATGGAAACGATTGACGAAATAGATTCGGCCATCTCATCGCTCATTGATGAAGTAGCGGGAGAATTGGTCCAGAAAAAAGAGAACTACACGTACCAGCAGGTGAGCAGGGTAAATGAAATCATCCAGAAGGAATATCCAAACCCGAATCTTTCGACAAACCTGATTTCCGAACGGCTCGGACTCTCCACCGTCTATCTTGGCAGAATTTTCAGGAACCAGGCAGGAACGTCAATACAGGATACGATCAATCAGCGCAGGATGGAAGCAGCCAAGGAATTGCTGGAAACAGAGAAAATAACCATCGAGGAGATTTCCAAAACGGTAGGCATCTCGAATACCATGTATTTTTATACTTTGTTTAAAAAGCAATATGGCACGACTCCAAAGGAATTCCGACAAAGCCGAAAAACGGACTGAATTGTCTGCAATCATCCTATTTTTTCCGCAACGACCATAAATCCTGCATTCCGGAGATATTGGATCGCGTCACAACCCGCCCGGGGATAAGGAAAACATCCTGTCCGGGTCTTGTGTTTGTTGCCAATGTATTGATCACCTGTACGAGTGTTGTCGACATGGGCCATATATCGAATGCCGTATCCACAGCTATATATCCACCCTGTATCAGAGGAATCGCATTGCTGAATGTATCCTGACTGCCAATATACATGTGGTTTTTCTCACCGTAAGGAAACCAGCGGTTTCTGGCAACAAGCACATTCTTTATCGGGTCCATCATGAAATCCGAGCTCACTAAAAGGGCATTTATCTGCGAATCCTCATCCAACGCCATGTCCAGACCTTGTGCTGCTTTTTCGGCATCCCAATAGGACTCGATCTCCGATACTATGGTAGCGCCCATTTCTTCTGCGGCGCGCATGAACCCATTTCTCCTATTGATCGCATTCCGATCGGCCATATCACCGAGGATAATTGAAGTTCTCATTCCTTGCCTGTCCTGTCGCATCAACTTGAACAAGGCAACGCCGGTCGTATACGCTTGGTCAAACGTATCAAGACCAATATACGCGTCGGCTTTAATGGTATCGTGAGGTTCCTGCTGCCTGTTATAGACAATGACCGAAATATCCTTACGGTGGGCCGATTCGATATGATGAAGGATGTCCTGCGAATTCAACGGCATGAGCACAAGGATATCGGGATTTAAGGCAATCGCCTTTCGTATGTTCGAGGCTTCCCGCTCACTGTCCCCATTAGCATACCAAAATTGAATATCCATATTTGAGTCTGATTCCTTGACAGCGGCTACCAACATATCTTCCATGGATTGATAGACTTCCAGCCATTGGGCTCCAAACGAAAAAGCTACCTGTACTGCCTTTTTAGGCTTGGCCTGCTCTTTCAGACCCAAGGCGGGGATAGAATTCATGGGGATAAATAAAAGGCATGCAAAAAATACTAGTATTCGAACCACTCCGGCATCCTCATTCATACACTATGCGCGGCGCTTTCCTTACGCCGATTTTCCAGGACAGGCCGGTGCCGATGTTGTAGGCCTTGGCGAAGGAACCCTGGTTTATGGCGAGTGCAACGTTCAGCAGCGAGTTAATGTAGACCAGAGCCTCGCCCACGTTCACGTCCGCAAAGGACCGGGCATAAGTCATGGTGTTGCGGTAGATTTCGCGGGTATCGCTGCGCAGCGAGACTTCCACCCGGCCGCCGTAGGGCACACCCAGACCCGTGAACAGTGAATGGGGGATGTTGGACCAGACGCTGCCGAAGCGCACGTCCAGGGCGTCGATGGTGCCGGAAACTTGGTCACCCTCACGGACCGCTGCCACCAAGGGCAATTCGGTCACGGTTGCCGGGTCTATGGAAGGGCCAACGTCCTCGAAGCGTATCAGGCCGGCGGCGAGGCGTGCGCCGGTGTAGGCGTAGACGTCGCGACCGTGGAAAGTGTAGGAAAGCTCGGAACCGGAAAGACGGTTGCCAGCTTCCCTCAACTCCCGTGCCTCGGTTATGCCAAAAAGGGTTTTGACGTGGGTGAGCGTTCCATTGTCGGGGGTGACGATGAACTGGCCGTCGGTGGTACGGGCGACGATGCTGCGGCGCTTGCTGCCAACACCGGGGTCCACCACGGATACAAAAACGGTCCCGGCGGGCCAGTACGCAACAGTCTGGACCAGGCGGTACGAGGCTTCCCATACGTCGTAAGGTGGAATGTCGTGGGTAAGGTCGTGGACACCCAGAGTGGGCGCCACTTTGAAGGCCACGCCGTACATGGCGGAAACCGCGCCGTCGGCGAGCCCGAAATCGGTCTGGAAAACAAGGGCGGAGCTCATTATATATTCCTTCTTTTCAGGCGCCTTTCCAGCGCGCGCACCGCTATGGAAAGCGAAACCGTGATGCACAGGTAGAAAAAGGCCACAGCGTTATAGGTTTCGAAAAATTTAAAAGTAGAGGCGGCATAGACCTTGCCCATCTGGGTAACGTCCTGGACACCGAGGGCCGAGACGAGGGCGGAATCCTTTACAATCGCCACGAACTCATTGGCCAGCGCCGGAAGCACATTGCGTACGGCCTGGGGAAGGACGACCTTGCGCAGGGTCTGACTCCGGGAGAGACCGAGTGCGTACGCGGCTTCCACTTGCCCCTTATCTACGCTCTCGATGCCCGCACGGAAGATTTCTGCTATGAAGGCCGCGTAACCCAGGGTGAGCGCCAGGACTGCGCGGGTGGCGAAGTCGAAACTCCTCACTTGGATGGGTTCCATCCAGCCCGCCGTAATTATCGGCGACAGCAGGAAATTCAAGCCCCCCGCCAAGGCAGGAGCTCCGACAAAGGCGATATAGTACAGGATGACCAGCATGGGCAGGCCGCGCACCAACTCTATATAAAAGGTGGCGGCTTCCCTCGCCGGCCGGAAGGGCGAGGAGCGCAACAAGCCCAAAACCAGGCCAAAAAAGACGGACGCCGCGTAGGCGATAAGGGAAACGCCTATCGTGACGCCCAAACCCCGGGCTACCGCCGCAAAGATGACACGGTAATCCGGTGACGACAGGGCCGAAAACAGCCCCAAAGCCCCAAGCCCGCCCAGTACGGCGAGCCACCAGGGGAAGTTGTTTTTTGAGGGAAGCCTGAAGCCCCCCGATCCAGCGTTACCCGGGCTTATCCGGTTCATGTCAATCCGGAGTTTGGAGCGGCGCTGTTGCCGGGGCTCAGCTTTTCCTTCCTTCGTCACGGCTTGTAATCAAAGAACCACTTGGTGTCCAGTTTATCCAAGGTGCCGTCGTCCCGCATTTTAGCGATGGCGGCGTTGAAGGGACCTACAAGGTCGGAGCCTTTCTTGAAGATGAAGCCGAATTCTTCGGTGCCAAGAGGACCGCCCACCAGTTTGAGCTTGCCCGGGTTGGCACCCACGTAGCCCTTGCTGGAGGCCTTGTCCATCAGGACCATGTCGACGTCGTTGGCGAGCAGGGCCTGCACCGCCGCTCCAAAGGTCTCGAAGAGCTTGATGCGCGGGTTCGCCTCGTCGCCGTCCAGGACGTTGTACACGCCAACATAGAAGTTTGTAGTGCCCGCCTGGGAACCGATCAGAAGCTTGGGATCCGCCCCGAAGGCCTTTTCGTCGGCAAAGCGGGTTTCATCCCCACGAACCAGCATGAACTGCTCGCTCACCATATAGGGATCGGAAAAATCCACCTGCCCCTTGCGCTCGTCGTTGATGGTAATGCCGTCCATACCCACATCGAATTGGCCATCCCGTACTGCCTGGATCATGGTGTCCCAGGACGTGATCTTCCACTCCACCTTGGCGTTCAGCCGACGGGCGATCTCCTCGGTG
>Ga0172379_10001865_pt1 | contig 39850 bp, 39 predicted proteins | sample GrowelOW334metaG_FD_119756 | JGI IMG/M metagenome (GOLD analysis project Ga0172379, IMG submission 119756) | Groundwater microbial communities from an aquifer near a municipal landfill in Southern Ontario, Canada - Groundwater well OW334 metaG | ecosystem: Environmental > Aquatic > Deep... | reverse complement strand
TCATGAAGCCGGAATCGCTAGTAATCCCGGGTCAGCCAAACCGGGGTGAATACGTTCTCGAGTCTTGTACTCACCGCCCGTCAAGTCAAGGGAGTTGGGGGTGCCCGAAGGACTGCCTCGCGCAGTACTACGGCAAATTCAATGACAAGGACTAAGTCGTAACAAGGCACGGGTAGCGGAAGCTGTTCGTGGAACATATCCAAATTGGAATCGATGTTGCCCGAAAGGCACATCATGTCGATATTTGTCGCAAGACAAATGAGAGATAGTACTCGTCTCTAAACGGTACTCGGAAGTCGGATAACGTAACCCGATGGTTGCTTGAAGGCCACACGTGAGCCTTCAAGTGAGAGCAGAATAGGCGGAACAAAAGAGCACATACATCTTTTTCATAGACACACGAAAACACCCGGAAAGGGTGTTTTTGCGGCCTTGACTCATTGTTATTATTAATGTAGTATTCTCTTGGAAACTCAACTTGGAGAACATAGATGAATCGTGAGAGGAGTGCTGAAAAAGAATTGAGAAAAGCTCTGATTCTGCTCTGCAAAATTCGGGATGAATTGGATCCCGAAGAATTCTCTCTAAAAGAGGTATCAGAAGAATTTTCGTACCACACGAGAGAACGGCCAGAGGGTTCGGGTGGTGTCATGACCAGACCGGCTATACTCCTGCCTCTTCTCGTGGATGCGGGCTACATCGAGGTAATTAACGTCAAGGAGAGTTCTTACAGACTCACATTGTTTGGGCACGAATACGAGGCCGACAAGGAATAGTGGGACGCAGAAGAAGCTTGCAGCGGCCAAAGGTCGCTGCTTTCTTTTATCAAGAAACCGCCTCGAGAGAGGCGGCTTCGTACGTTATTTGTTCAATTTTGAGACTGGAAAGTTTCGCGATACAGCGCCGCCAGATGCGCTTTCTATTTTTATGCCTTCGCAATTTGTCTTCAAGAGTGGACATCCGCACATTGCGGATTCTCTTCGGTTCTCGTGTAGTACCACGATGGACCATAAGTACTTTCAGTATACAATGCCAGCGGGGAGGTGGGTGGAAGCCATTGGGGATTTCTGGTAATATCGGGTAATCCAACAAATATGGTGCTTTGTGTGCAAGCGTAGCTCAGTTGGTAGAGCACCCGACTGATACTCGGGCGGTCGAAGGTTCGACCCCTTCCGCTTGCACAGAGAGCATCATAAATATGGATACATCACTCGCTCAGCAGTAAGCTTTGCCACTTTCAGATGGCAAAGCTTTCTCCCTGCGCGTGCCTCACAAAAGCAAATGAGACATTCGCTTTTGATTCGGCTCGCTTGGTAGTAGATCACCCTCTGCCACAAGTGTACTTCTTGTTTTCTAGCTCGTTATACTCGCAACAAAACAAAGTCGCTGATACTCGGGCGGGAGAAGCGACCAGTTTTGTCCAAGAGCGAAGCGATTGGAAACAAAACGGGAGTCCCGCGGGAGTTCGACCCCTGGCGCTTGCACCAAAAACATAGGAATCTCGTGAGGCCATATTACGTGCGGTATACTAAGGGCACGTATGCGCAGGGCTTTTTTCATCGGCAGCATAGGAATAATCGCTATCGCGATGTGGGTAATCGTTGTGAATTACAATAATAATTCTATTTCCGTACCGGTCACGCCGACGGAACAGACGAATATATCCCCCGTTTATTTCAGAGAAATTGCGCACGGCGTGCACTCAACCGTGACAACGCGGGCGAACTACCTCATTACTTCCTCTCTTGAGTTTTCGGCACTCTGGAAGATGATTGATGCGCCGGGACAAAAGCCGACGATTGATTTCACTAAGAACAACGTCATGGCTGTGTTTTCTGGGAGCAAGTCGACGGCCGGTTACGACATTACGGTGTCAAAAATTGAGGATACTGAGTCGCGCATGGTGAAGGTGTTGCTCACCAAGCCGGGCGTCAGTTGTCTTCTCGCCGAATCGACTACCAATCCGTATCAGGTGATAGAGGTGTCAAAGACCGAGCTCACCCTGACGCACGAAGACAAGGAAACTACGGTCGGCTGCCTGCAATAATGTGTTTGCGTGCGATATATCGGTGAATACGATAGGATTCATTGCATGGACGCTACGGCGGATTTCCGCGGCAAACGGGTTACGGTGATGGGCCTCGGCCTCCTGGGCAGGGGTGTTGGTGATGCAAAATATCTCGCCGAGCGTGGCGCCGAGCTCATCGTGACCGATCTTAAAACGTCACAGGAGCTCGAGAGCTCGGTCGCACAACTCAAATCATTTTCAAACATTACGTTCGTCCTCGGAGAGCATCGGCTTGAGGATTTCCGCGACCGCGACTTTATTCTGAAGGCCGCCGGTGTTCCCGCGGACTCGCTATATTTGCAGGAGGCGAAGAAAAACAATATACCCGTTCGAATGAGTGCAGACATTTTTGCTGAGATTTCAGGCATTTCCGTTATTGGGGTGACGGGTACGCGTGGCAAGTCCACCGTGACGCATATGCTCCACGCTATCCTCACAGAAGCGGGGAAGCCGGTACTCCTTGGCGGGAACGTGCGTGGTGTCTCCACGCTTGCGCTCTTGTCTGAAGTAACTCCTGCGCATGTTGCGGTACTCGAGCTCGACTCCTGGCAGCTCCAGGGGTGGGGTGAAGCGGAGATAAGTCCGTACATCGCTGTGTTTACGACCCTGTATCCCGATCACCTAAACTATTATAAAGACGATCTCGACGCATACCTTGCAGACAAGGCTCACATTTTCCTCCACCAGGAGCCCGAAGATATTCTTATACTCGGGAAGCAGTGTGCGCCGACTATCATTGACCGATTTGGGGAAGTAATCCAATCAAAAACATTGGTGGTTGATGAGACCAAGTTGCCCGACACGTGGGTACTGCGTATCCCGGGCATGCATAATCGGTACAACGCCGCACTCGCACTTGCTGCGGCTCGGGAATATGGGATCTCTGATGAAATCAGTCGTCGTGCACTGGAAGCATTCCAGGGTGTACCCGGCCGGCTTGAGCTTGTGCGAGAAGTGAAAGGGGTAAAAATCTATAACGACACGACGGCGACAACACCTGAAGCGACACTAGCCGCTCTTGCGTCGCTTGACCCCGCACACACCGTTCTCATTATGGGTGGAGCAGATAAGAATCTCGATATGAACGCTCTTCTGGTAAAGCTTGGTGAAGTGAAGCGAGTCATCTTGCTTGCCGGTACGGGTACGAGCCGGGTGCTCGAATTTATTCCTGAAGCATCTGTTTATGACAGTCTCGAGAAGGCGGTGCATGAGGCGTCCGTAGCAGCAGAATCGGGCGACACAATTCTTTTCTCTCCCGCCTTCGCATCATTTGGCATGTTCAAGAACGAATTTGACCGCGGTGACCAGTTTACTGCTATCGTGAAGGCATTATGAAAAAAGCCCATTTCATTGGCATCGGCGGGATAGGGATGAGCGCACTCGCACAGTATTTCCACGACCAGGGAGTGCAAGTTACTGGCTCGGACAGGGAAGCCGGTCCGGTAACAGAACTTTTGGAGGAAAAAGGTATCAACGTTGTCATCGGGCACGCGGCCGAGAACGTCCCGCCAGACACGGATATGATCGTGTACAGCGATGCAGTACCCGAGAACAATCCAGAGCGCGAGCGCACACGAGAGCTTGGCATCTTGAAGCTCTCCTATTTTAAAATGCTCGGACAGGTGTCGATGGGGAAGAAGACGGTTGCGGTTTCGGGAACGCACGGCAAGACGACTACGACCGGTATGCTTGCGAAGATTTTGAAAGATGCTGGTGCGTCACCAACTGCGGTTGTGGGCTCTATTGTAAAAGATTTCGGTTCTAATTATCTGCACGGTAGCTCGGACATTTTTGTAGTCGAAGCGTGTGAGTATCGCGACCACTTGCTTGAGCTAACGCCCTCGGTATTGGTAATCACTAATCTTGAGTGGGATCATACTGATTGGTTCCCTTCGATGCAGGCACTTCAAGAGACCTTTAGAAAGGCGATTGAGAAAGTGCCGGCAGATGGGGCTATCGTGACTGATCCAAACAATTCAAATATCGCGTCACTTCTTGAAGGCGTGAAGGCAAAAGTTATTGATTACACCAAAGAGCCCGCGTACGAACTTCGTTTACCCGGCGCGTTTAATCAGATGAATGCACGCGCGGCCGCAGCGGCCGCGCGCGTCGTGCTCCCGACACTTACTGAAGAGGCGATTACTGCGTCACTCGCTGTCTTTCAGGGAACGTGGCGTCGGTTTGAGTACAAAGGAAAGACTGCTACCGGTGCCGATGTGTATGACGACTACGCGCACCACCCGACGGCGATTAGAGAAACACTTTCAGCACTTCGCGCGAAAATCCGCGAGGTGACACCTTACGGTAAGATCATCGTCGCTTTCCATCCGCATCTCTACAGTCGTACCCGTGACCTTCTTGATGAATTTGCTGTTGCGTTTGCGAGCGCCGACACGGTACTTATCGCACCTATCTACGCCGCACGTGAGGCCGATGACGGTTCTATCTCAAGCGAGATTCTGGCCGAGCGCATCCGTGCGTCCGGCACCAAGGCACAGGCGGCAACTCTTGAAGAAATAGAACACATACTCAAGACAGAGCCCGGCAAGGGCGATGTCATTATGACCATGGGTGCGGGTGATATATACAAAATCGCTGACACTATTGTAAAAAAATAGACGACCCCAATACAGGGGCCGTCTTGTAGTCGTACCAATCCTCATCTCAATTGCGTTTCAGGAATGCGAGTGTACAGATGCATTCTCCGACATTGCCGGAACCGATAATTACCTCGGCCTTCACCTTGGCTATCGGATACCGGAAATGAACAACACTGCATCGGACGACCACAGGAACTCCAGGATACAAGGGTTTGGGGAACTTGATATCCTCGATTCTCCGGATCATCGCGCCCGGCAACTCGTTCCCGATTGTCGAAGAGACGAATCCCATGATTCTGACGCCCGTTGCCACAATCATGTCGAGTCCAACGTTCTTGGCAAACGTGTCGCTGTGGTGGATAGGGTTCTGATCATCGATTCGCGATGCAAAATCCCTAATCTGCTGCCCAGACTCACCAGGGAACTGGCGTTGCCAAATCTTTTCTCTAAAAACCATGAAAGTATGCTCCTATTTGACCCTGTAACAATTAAAGCATAAATATTGATAAATAGCAACGGGTGCGCTAACATGGTCGCATGGGAACACTCTCAATCGTCGCGACACCGATAGGCAATCTGGAGGACATCACGCTTCGCGCTCTACGGACGCTCAAAGAGTGCGACGTTATCTATGCCGAAGACACACGTGTTATCTCAAAGCTTCTCGCGAAGTATGAAATACAGAAACCACTGCAACGTCTCGATGCGGCGACTGAATTGAAAAAAGCGGACGAAATAATGACACGACTTGAAGCCGGGGAGCGAGTCGCCTTCGTGAGCGACGCGGGCACGCCCGGTATCTCTGACCCGGGTACACGACTCGTCGCATACGTGCGCGAACATCTGCCCGCGGCGATTATCGAGGCAATCCCGGGTGCCTCGGCGCTTACCGCAGCACTCTCGATAGCGGGTATAGATACTTCCGAGTTTCTATTTCTCGGTTTCCTGCCGCACAAGAAGGGAAGACAGACTGCACTTAAGAAGATCGCCGAATCAGGGATAACAAGCGTGCTCTACGAATCACCGCATCGCATAATGAAGTTATTAAAGGAGCTGGAAGCGCTTCACGCATCAAGAGTTATCATCGCGCGCGAGCTCACTAAGATTCACGAGGAGGTCGTCTCTGGCACGCCGGGAGAACTCCTTGCTCATTTCTCCGACCACTCCGATACGGTACGTGGAGAATTTGTCGTGATTGTGGTGCCCATGCAAACTTGACAAGTTAAGAATATAAGATGTACAATATTTGCGTAGTCCTTTGATAGTTCAACTCGCGTTTGCCACAGCAGAAAGCGGCTTATTTCAGGCCTTTCTCTGCTATGGCAAACCGAAACGATTTCGGAGCCCGCTGGCAAACGCGTTGTTGTCCCGTAATAGGGGCTCATTCGCAAAGGAGAAAACTATGAGCAATCTTACGCTCGATGTTGGTCTCGCTGCCAAACTCAAGGTGGCGTTCGCACGCAACGATTGGACGGAGCGACTGATTGACGCGGCCTGTGAAGGCGACAAACTCGGTCAGTTCCGCCAAGTCCTGCTCGGTCGTGCGGTCATCACGCAGGTCGAGCACGTCATCAACTGCGACGCCGACCCGTTCAACCCCTGGGCCAACGATGGCTTCACCATCGAAGAGCACCAGAAGGGTGGCCAGTGGAAGTTCGACCCCAAACAGGTCGAGTTCTTTCTCGCAAGCGGTCAGAAGGGTGGCAACGTCATCGAAAGCAACAAGCTCCGCAAGGAGCTGGCGAAGAAGCTCGTCTTCAACGCCAATGTCCTCGACTACCTGCTCGCGCATCCTGAACTCATCCTCAATGAGTGGAAGACGGATGGAAACGGGAATACCCGCTACACCTTCTTCTGGGGCACCATCTACCGCGACCGCGATGGCGGCCTGTACGTCCGCTGCCTCTGTTGGGTCGACGGTAGGTGGAACTGGAGCATCCGCTGGCTCTTCCGCGGCTGGGGCGGCAACGGCCCTGCGGCGGTGCGTGCAAGTTGAATTCAACCTCGTCGTTACACTGGCCCCCTTCGCTTCGGCGTTGGGGGCCTTTTCTTTATGAGATGATTTGTCGTCATTGTGACACCTTGACAAACTAGTATAGTGTGTAGTATACTAACTTAGTTCTTTGATAGTTTCAACACGCGACACAGTTCATTCTGAACACCGTCGCAACTAGGAGATGCAACCATGAGCGACCTTATGCTCGATGTTGGCCAAGCCAACGAACTTAAACTAGCGTTCCGCCGCGCGGACTGGAACAACGACGACATCAAGCGGCTGTGCGAGGGCAACGTCCTCGTCGATGTGCGTAGCGTCCTCCGCGGACACGCGTCCATCGCCGTCACTCAACACGTCATCGACTGCGACGCCGACCCGTTCAACCCATGGTTCAACACTGTCTTCACCATCGAAGAGCATCAGAAGGGTGGCCAGTGGAAGTTCGACCCCAAACAGGTCGAGTTCTTCCTCGCAAGCGGCCAGAAGGACGGCAAGGCGCTCGAAGGCAAGAAGCTCCGCAAGCAGCTGGCGAAGAGGATTGTCTTCAACGCCAATGTCCTTGACTACTTACTCGCGCATCCCGAACTCATCCCCGACGAGTGGAAGACGATTGGAAACAGGAGGACCCGCTATACCTTTTTCTGGGGCACCATCTACCGCAACCGCGCTGGCTGCCCGCACGTCCGCTACCTCTTTTGGTCTTGGCTCCACGGCAGGTGGAGCTGGGCCCACTACTGGCTCAACGGCGGCTGGGGCGGCTCCTACCCTGCGGCAGTGCGTGTAGATTGAATTCAATTCAGTAATTACACTGGCCCCCTTCGCTTCGGCGTTGGGGGGCCCTTTTTATGAGATGATTTGTCGTCATTGTGCTCCCCTAATATACCCCGTGAGATAAACCATTACAAACATTTCCAACACTCGCGAGTTAATATCTCATGGGGTATACTTTACATATGTCCCGTCCAAGCATACTTATCCTTCTCGGTGGTCTGACTGTCTTACTGCCGTTTCTTGGTCTCCCGTCCACTCTTCGAACACCTCTGCTCGTCGTTTTCGGCGCGTATGTACTCGGCATTGGTCTCTCATTGCGCACGCATCAGGAATAGATTTTGTTATACTAGAGCGTGATGGAGAACCCGGAACGCGTTACCTACTTCGCCGCGACTGACGCGCGGGGAAGATATATTCCTTTCGGCATCAAGTCAAAGGACCGCGATCGCCACATGTACATTATCGGCAAGACCGGCATGGGCAAATCCACCGTTCTTGAGAACATGGCGATTCAGGATATCCGAAACGGCGAGGGCTTTGCCTTTATTGACCCGCACGGCGGGACCGTCGATCGTCTTCTCGACTACATCCCCGAGGATCGTATAAAAGATGTTGTGTATTTCGCTCCGTTTGATCTGGAGCACCCCATCGCCTTTAACGTGATGGAAGATGTCGGCTATGACCGTCGCCACCTCGTGGTGAGCGGTCTCATGGCGACCTTCAAGAAGATTTGGGAAGACGCGTGGAGCGCGCGTATGGAGTACATCCTCACCAACACACTCCTTGCGTTGCTTGAGTATCCGGGAGCGACTCTGCTTGGGGTCAATCGCATGTATACCGACAAGGAGTATCGGAAAAAAGTCGTGGATAACGTGAAGGATCCGGTAGTCAAGGACTTCTGGACCAAGGAATTCGCTAACTATGGCGATCGATATACGCAGGAGGCGACGCCCGCCATTCAGAATAAAGTCGGCCAATTTACCGGGAATCCGCTTATCCGAAACATCATCGGGCAATCAAAGTCCTCGTTTGATATCCGGGAGATGATGGACCAGAAGAAGATACTCATCATCAACCTCTCCAAGGGTCTCGTAGGGGAGACCAACATGCGGCTCTTGGGCTCCATGCTCACGACGCGAATCTTCCTCGCTGCGATGAGTCGTGCGAATCTCCCAGCCGACGAGCTCTCAAAACTCCCCCATTTTTATTTCTACGTTGACGAATTTCAAAACTTTGCGAATGAGACCTTTGCGGAAATTCTTTCCGAATCGCGCAAATATAAATTAAATCTCGTCATTGCTCACCAATACATTGAGCAAATGGAGGAGGAGGTGCGTGACGCCGTTTTCGGCAACGTCGGCACCACTGTCGTCTTCCGCGTCGGACCCTTTGATGCCGAGGTCTTGGAGACTATTTTTATGCCGAAGTTCACAAAGGAAGATGTGGTGAGTCTCGACCGTCGGCAGATTTATCTCTCGCTTATGATTGACGGCGTCGGGTCGGCACCATTCTCCGCAGTGACCATTCCACCAATAGAAACGCCTCCCGTCTCGTACCGAAATAAGGTTATTACCTCGTCTCACGAACAATTTACCGCGCCGCGTGCGGGTATAGAGAACGCCATCATACAAGAGCTTATGGCGAGTACCGCTGCAGAAGTCCCGGCTGACGCGCGGATGCAGAAGAAAAAGTTTCAACCTCCGCCGCGACCGACGCCAACACCTCCGCCACCGAAGATTGTGGTGCGTCCGGACCCATCACCACCTGTGCGGCCGTCTGTTGAACGCGCGAAGGAGCTCGCTCCCCGCCCGCCCGTTTCGACCAAGAGCACCGAAGATCTAAAATCAATTCTCCGTACGATGACGGCAAAGGACGGTGCAGAAAAGGAAAAGAAGAACACACAACACCAACAGTCATTGAAGGGCGCGCTTGCCGACGTCATGGCGCGTAGTACGCCCACAACCAACAACACCCAGCAGCCGCCGGTCCAGAAAACAGAGCCCCCACAGGCAGTTCTTCGAAAGCCGATTCCCTCAAACCCAACACATCCTTCAAGAATGCCTTTTGAGGTTTCCGAGGATGCGCTGCGGAAGGTGCTCAAGGGTGATGCGTAGTAAGGGTATGCGCATTGCCGGACTTCTCGTACTGATAATCTTTCTTCCCGCTGTTGCATATGCGGCGCTTATAAATATCAATACTGCCGACGCAACACTTCTCGACACACTTCCTGGTATTGGACCCTCAAAAGCGGCCGCGATTATTGACTATCGTACGCAACAGGGCCCATTTGTCGTTATTACAGACATACAAAACGTGAGTGGCATCGGCTCTACAACTTTTGCGAACATACAAACACTTATCACCGTTGATACAACAGACGTCGTCGACGTCACGGAGAGCGCTGTGTCGCCACCACCACAAGTTGTCGAACCAATTGTCAGTACGAATACTGAAGTCCCGCTGTCTGCGCCAGCAACGGCGTCGTCGCCCGTAGACATTAATACGGCAGATGCGGTGCTTCTCGACACTCTTCCCGGTATCGGGCCATCAAAAGCAACAGCCATTGTTGATTACCGTACCCAAAATGGCTTGTTTACATCCATTGCTGACATTCAGAATGTGGCCGGCATCGGGCCCTCTACTTTTGCGAACATTAAAACATTGATCACGGTTGGTGATGTGGTGAACACACCTCTTACAGAACCTATACCAGAGCCTGCACCACCAATTCAAAAACCGCTTCCTCCCGTACCTGCATCACCGCAACCTTTAGCGAGTACGACGAGTTATAAAAAGATACAGGCGGTCGAATCGCCCACAAAGAGCAAGATTGAACCAGTTATTAATACAAAGACGAACACACAGACTCATGATGATGCAGTAGACGCCCCCACAGTGGTGACCGAACTCGCCGCTGTGGGGGCGGCATTTCCTACCTCGGAACCACTCCCTTCTTCCGACGCACGTTCCTCGGGTATTTTTCATTCAATCTGGACACTCGGCCTCCTGGGCGTCATAGTAGCCGCTGGAGCCGTATTTATCCTTTTATAACCATGACTGATCACAAACTCGTTCTTGTTACCGGTGGCGCCGGCTTTATCGGCTCGCACCTCTGCGCGCGCCTGGTCAAGGACGGCCACAAGGTCATTTCGCTTGATAACTATTTCACCGGCAGTCGCGAGAACCACGTGCCCGGTGTTGAGTATCGGGAAGGACACACGAAAGATATTGAGAAGCACATTTCCGAGACGCCCGACCTCATCTATCACCTCGGGGAATATTCACGGGTCGAAAGGAGTTTTCAAGAACCGGCGCTCGTATGGGATCTAAATAAAGACGGTACCTTTGGTGTCCTTGAATTCTGGCGAAAACGCGGGTGCAAACTTCTCTACGCCGGCTCGTCAACGAAATTTGGTGACGGCGGCCTTGGTCGCGACCAGAGTCCTTATGCGTGGACGAAAGCAACCAATACTGAGTTGGTCAGGAATTACAGTGCTTGGTATGGACTACCGCACGCGATTACCTATTTCTATAACGTGTATGGCCCGGGAGAGCGTGCCGGAGAATACGGCACGGTCATTGAGATTTTCAGACAAAAAAATATAAAAGGTGAACCGCTTACTGTAAATGCGCCGGGAACTCAGAAACGAAATTTTACGCACGTGGATGACATTATTAACGGACTCATTTTGGTCGGAACAGATGGTGTGGGGGATGATTTCGGTCTCGGTGATGAACAGGCATATTCAATACTTGAGGTTGCGCAAATGTTCGGAGGAGAGGTTATTATGAAACCGGCTCCGCCTGGGAATCGCACGAGCTCTGATATTGACACGTCCAAGGCGCGTTCGCTTGGCTGGATCCCGAAAAAGAAGTTGGCGGATTACATCTCACAAGTCAGTAAAAAATGAAGCGCATACTCATATTCTCGCTCGCGTATTATCCGCAGGTTGGTGGAGCGGAGATTGCGATTAAGGAAATAACGGATCGAATTACAGATATTGAATTTCATCTACTGACTTTGAACTTTGGAGGGGGGGCGAAAGAGGAGAAGATTGGGAATGTCATCGTGCATCGACTGGGAAACAGTGCCTCTTATTTTTCTAAAATTCTTTTTATACCGCGCGCCGCATACGCGGCGCGTGCCATGCACAAAGCACTCCACTTCGACGCATTCTGGGCGATGATGAGCTACATGCTTTTCCCCATTGTGCTGTTACGTTTTTTCAGTATTCGCGTACCACCGTATCTCCTCACTCTTCAAGAGGGTGATCCTTGGGAGCACATGTTTTCAAGGTGGTTTATTCTTCCGTTTCGGCCTCTTCTCTCAATCGGTTTCAAAAATGCCTCCGCGGTACAAGCAATCTCAACGTATCTGGGGAAATGGGCAACGCAAATAGGGTTCACAAAAGAGATCGCCGTTATTCCAAATGGGGTAGATCTCAGTCGCTTTGTCGAAACCGCACACCCACCCTTTATAGTTGGCGGTATTGTGAACATGGTTACCGCCTCGCGTTTGGTACACAAGAATGCTCTTGATGAGGTGATTCGCGCCCTCGTTCTCTTGCCAAAAAATATACAGTTTATTGTCTACGGTAGTGGTCCCGACGAAGCAGAATTACGGAAACTCTCAGAAGAGCTTGGCGTTTCCGAGCGGGTATTGTTTAAGGGGTACATCTCGCATGCCGAATTAGCACGGGCATTTTCGACGGCTCATATATTCATTCGCCCTTCGCGCTCCGAAGGTATGGGTAACTCCTTTATTGAGGCGATGGCCGCCGGGATTCCCGTAATCGCAACCCAGGAAGGCGGTATTGCAGACTTTCTGTTTGATGAGAAGCGTAACCCCGAGAAGCCAAGCACCGGATGGGCGGTCGATGTTGATTCCTCAGAGCAGATAGCGGTTGCAGTAAAAGATATCATAACGAATCCTGAAAGAGTTGCGCGTGTGAGAGCGAATGGATTGTCTCTTGTGCAAGAGAACTATGACTGGGATCTTGTTGCGCGTAATATGAGAGCGCTTCTTGGAGGTCTTCTGGGAAATCGTTAGAATGACCGTATGAAGTTACTCATCGCGACGCCCTTATACCCGCCTGATATAGGCGGTCCGGCGACGTACGCGAAAATCCTTGCGGAAGGGCTCCCCGAGAAGGGGATTGAGGTTGATTTGGTCAAATTCAGCGATGTGCGGCATTTGCCCAAAATCGTTCGTCACTATGCGTACTATCGTCGCGTACTTCGTGCGGCACGCGGTGCAGACGTAGTTCTTGCGCTTGATCCGGTCTCGGTCGGTCTCCCCGCCATGCAGGCGGCAAAAAGAGCGAGGAAACCGTTTGTGCTAAAGGTCGTCGGGGATTACGCCTGGGAACAGGGGCGACAACGATTTGGCGTTACTCAAAGCCTGGACGAGTTTGTAAAAACAAAGCATGTGCCATTCTCGGTGCGAGTACTTCGGCGAGTTCAAACGAGTGTGGCGCGAAGTGCCGCGCGCGTCATCGTGCCAAGCAATTATCTGAAGGGAATTGTTACCGCATGGGACGTCCCATCTGAGAACATCGAGGTTATTTACAACAGCATAGAGTTATTAACCCCACCTGAATTGAAGGATCGTCCTCAAGGGTTCCTCGTTGTCTCTTCTGGTCGACGAGTACCATGGAAAGGATTCGAATCTCTTGAGCGTGTGGTGGCGCGCGATCCGTCATGGCACCTCTTTATTGCATCGGGCTTGCCGCGTGGCGAGACACTTGAGTGGGTGAAAAGTGCGGACGTATTTGTCCTTAACTCAAGCTATGAAGGACTCTCGCATGCGCTTATCGAAGCGATGATGCTCGGCACGCCGGTTATCGCTACTGATGTTGGTGGAAACAATGAGCTCATCGAGGACGGCGTCACCGGGCTTCTAATCCCGCGTGACGAAGAATCGCTCTTAGCCGCACTAAGAAATATCGAACAGGACCCAGCTTCCGCACGAGTTCGTGCGACTGCTGCGCACATACACATGAAGAAGTTCGGAACCGAAGCTATGCTCTTAGCGACGACGACACTCCTGAAAAATATATGAAAGTTCTCATGATTAGCGGTGATAAAAATATTCTGACACCCGGGGGTAGTGCGTACGAGCGCCTTCAGCTACAGCGAAGCCATGTAGAAAAGCTCGACGTCTACGTCTGGCCACAGGTACATACCTGGCGTGAGATATCCGATGTCGCACAGAAAAATGCGTACGACGTGGTGACAGCGCAAGATCCTTTCTGGCGCGGATTCCTCGCGTGGCGAATAGCGACACGTATGGGGGCGAAATTAAATCTCCAGGTGCATACCGATCTTTCTGCACAGAATGTGTTTCGGCGTGTTTTCGCCTCCGCACTTTTGCATCGCGCCGATTCAATACGCGTGGTGTCAAAGAAGATACAAAAGCAAGTACGCCTTCTTGGTGTGAGGGCCTCGATCTCTCTGCTGCCGATATATATTGATGTGCAGGAGTTCAAAAAATTAGTACCCCAACCCCACACGCAGAAAACAATTCTTTGGATAGGAAGATTCGAGGCTGAGAAGGACCCGCTTCATGCCGTGCAGGTGTTGAAGGAAGTTCGCGCGAAGGGTGTTGACGCCCGGCTTGTCATGCTCGGTTCCGGCAGTTTAGAGTCGACAGTACGACAATCAGCTCAGGGCTTACCGGTTGAATTCCCCGGGTGGCAAGATCCGAAATCGTATCTACAGACCGCCGATGTCGTCCTCTGCACCTCAAAGCACGAGAGCTGGGGAGCGAGCATTGTTGAGGCGCTTGCGTCTGGAGTATCGGTTGTAGCGCCGGACGTGGGCGTGGCGCAAGAAGCGGGCGCGTATGTGGTTGAGCGCGAGGAATTGTCGGCAAAGGTGGTGTGGGTGTTGATACAAAGGATGCGTAGCACATTACGCCTTCATCTCCCCAGCGCAGAAGAGTGGTCAAGGCATTGGCGAGAGACCTTGAGGTAAGGCCGGTAACCCGAGCATGCGCGCGTCGGTTGTAGTCTCTATATGACACCCGCATATTGCGCATGGTAAAGTCACCGTCATGACGGGTAAGAAAAAGAAGCTGAAGCCGCTTATCGGCTTTATCGGGCAGGGCTACATCGGTAAGAACTATGCCGATGATTTTGAACATCGCGGTTATACGACGGTGCGCTATGCGCTTGAGAAGCCGTATAAAGATAATAAAGAAAAGATACAAGAGTGTGATATTGTTTTCATCGCCGTTCCTACGCCGACAACACCGAAAGGGTTTGACGACTCCATTGTGCGCAAGGCGATTGCTCTTGTCGGGGAAAAGAAAATTGCCGTTGTGAAATCAACGATTATTCCGGGCACGACAAAATCATTTCAAAAGAAATATCCCGACCGTACAATTTTTTATTCTCCAGAATTTCTTTCTGAAGCGACCGCGGCCAACGATGCGGCACATCCGTTTTCAAACATTATCGGTATGGCGGGAAACACAGCTATGCATCGCGCGGCCGCAAAACGAGTGCACGCCATTCTTCCCAAGGCACCTTTCGTACTCACGTGTGACAGTACGGAAGCGGAGCTTATTAAATATGCGCATAACGGCAACGGATTTTTTGCCGTAGTCTTCTTCAATTTCATGTATGATCTCGCGAAAAGACTTAGGGCCGATTGGACGCCAATCGAGGAGGCCTTGCGGAAAGATCCTTTCATCTCGCACTACTACATACGGCCGATTCACAAGACAGGGCGCGGAGCAGGCGGGCACTGCTTCATTAAGGACTTTGCCGCATTGCGCGGGTTGTACGGAAAGATGGTAAATGATCCGGTTGGTCTCGCGGCACTTATAGCGCTGGAGAAGAAAAATATCGCTCTCCTAAAGAAGAGTGGTAAAGACAAAGACCTTCTGAGGGGCGTATACGGAAAGAGTATATGAAAAAAATTGTTGTCACCGGCGGCGCCGGGTTCATCGGTTCGCACACCGTTGACGCACTGATTGCTTCAGGGGCTCATGTGACGGTCATCGACGATTTTTCCACCGGAAAGAAAGAAAACATAGAGCATGTACTCAATGCCGTAACTCTTTTTGAAGGGACTATTGTGGATACGGAATTTCTCAAAAAAGCATTTACCGGGGCCGACGCAGTGATTCATCTCGCGGCACTACCGTCGGTCCCGAAGAGTATAGAGTTCCCATTGGAGACAAATGCGGCAAACACAGTAGGTACCTTGTCTGTGTTTTGTGCGGCACGCGATGCCGGCGTGGAACGCGTGGTCTATGCGTCATCAAGCTCCGTCTACGGTGACACACCGATTTTGCCGAAGGTTGAGACAATGCCGACAAATCCCCTGTCACCATATGCAATCCAAAAACTGACCGCGGAGCTCTATGGTCGTGTCTTCAACTCAACTTACGGGCTCAAGACCGTCGGGTTGCGTTATTTCAACATATTTGGCCCGCGCCAGGACCCGCACAGTACGTACTCGGCAGTGATACCGAAGTTTATACATCAGATGAAGAAGGGGGAGTCACCGACGATTTTCGGCGACGGTGAACATACGCGCGATTTCACTTATGTGCAGAATGCGGTCCGCGCCAATCTCTGTGCGCTTACTGCGGAGCGCGGATTTGGCGAAGCATATAACATCGCCGCCAGTGAACGCGTTTCGCTCAACCAGCTTGTGGAGAATATTAACGAAACGCTTGGTACCTCGATTTCTCCCGTCTACGCGTCGCCGCGGGTGGGGGATATCAAAGACAGTTTTGCAGACATATCTAAGGCGAAAGCCGCGTTCGGGTATGAGCCGCAAATTTCTTTTACTGAGGGGTTGCGAGCCACTATTGATGCAATAATGTAATTATCGTGCCCACACGATTACTCATTGTTACGCAGGCCGTTGATACCGAAGATCCCATACTCGGCTTTTTTACCGGGTGGATAGGAGAGTTCGCGAAGCATGCCGAGCGCATCGAGGTCATTTGTCTCAAAGAAGGGAAACACACGTTGCCGGCGAATGTGCGTGCACATACTCTTGGGAAAGAACGGGGTTCGCCGCGCCTTGTCCGACGTGCGGTGTACACACTTCGGTTCCTCGTACTCATATGGAAACTGCGTAATGACTACGACGCAGTATTGGTACATATGAATCAGGAATACATTCTGATTGCCGGATGGTTCTGGAAGCTGCTCGGTATGCGCGTCTATCTCTGGCGGAACCACTACGCGGGTTCGTGGCTTACCGATGTCGCAAGCGCTTTTTGTACGAACGTATTTTGCACTTCCAAGTATTCGTATACGGCGAAATATGCAAAAACAGTTCTTATGCCGGTCGGTGTAGATACAAATGTATTTGCACCAAAAGGAGAGAGGAAATCGCAGTCAATTCTATTTCTCGCTCGTATGGCGCCGAGTAAGCGGCCGCACGTATTTATCGAAGCGCTCGGTCTCCTCGCGAAGAGGGGAGTGCTTTTTACTGCCTCGCTCTACGGTTCCCCAGGGAAAGGAGATGAGACGTATTATGAACAACTCAAACATCGCATACAAGAACTCGGCCTTTCATCATCAGTACAGTTTCATCCCGCAATTCCTCAAAAAGAAACGCCGGCAGTGTACTCTGCTCACGACATTTGTGTGAACACGAGTCCGAGCGGAATGTATGACAAGACCATTTTTGAGTCCGCCGCATGCGGGTGCCTGTCGCTCACGTCAAATAGAAATCTTACCGGTCTTGTTGACCCGCAGCTTTTATTTGCGGAAGGAAGTGCGGAAGACTTGGCTCAAAGATTAGAGGCGCTTCTTATAAAAAGTGTGGACGAAAAAGAAATGTTACGGTCAGCATTACGTACTCTCGTTATTGAAAAACACAGTCTCGCTCTGCTCGCCAATGAGCTTGAACGCTGTATGCGACCGAGAAGGGCGGTATTGTTTCAAAACGGTTCAATCGGGGACTTTCTGATGTTTGTATACTTATCGGAACTCCTGATGGCGAGCAGACAGTTCTCAGCCGTCACGATTGTCGTCCCGCGCAATGTAGTATTTCTTCGCGGACTTATCGGGGCATATCCGTATCTCACGGTTCTTGAGATTTCTTCAAAGAAATGGGGAGGATTACGGAGCTTGCTCTTTGGAACAAAGACAGTACTCGTACACCCGACTATCGGGCGTATTCCGCTTCGGATGAAGCTCCTGACGTGGCTTGTCTCGCGCGGACAGGGAAGCGAGTCCATCGGATTCCGGGATGCGGGGTTTCTGAGTTCGCTCTACACGAAAACATTGTCGTACGACATCAACAAGCCGTATATAGACACCGTACGCGATCTCGCGCGTGCCGCGTGCGGGCGCATAGATGTAGAACCACCACGGCTCCATTTCAACACTTCATCCGGTGTTCTCGCGTCTTACGGACTTGAAGGGAAGGAGTACGTCGTGTTTCATCCCGGAGCATCTAACCCGAAGCGCATGTTTACAGTTGAGGATGCGGTGGAGCTCGTGCATTTTGTCCTAAAAAAGTACCCAGATATGCGGGTGGTGCTCTCAGGAGGGCCTGAAGAGACTCTTTTCATCGAAGAAATCGCACAGAAAAGCAAAGACAAAAACGTAGTCACGGCTACCGGTGTGCCAGCACAAGATATGATGGGACTTCTTCAGCAAGCACGGCTCTTTATCGGGACCGATACGGGCGTTACTCACCTCGCCTGTTTTCTTGGAGTACAGGTGATTGAAATTGCCCACAATGCAACCGCAAATTGGCTTGCGTGGTACGCGCAAAATGCAACCGTGCTGTATCGACTTGCAGGAGAGAAGGACACTCACACATCGCGTGAATATATGGAAGACCATGTAAAAGGAGTGTTACGGCCGTTCGATACCGTGCCGCCTGAGGCTGTGTGTCAGGAAATAGATCTGGCACTTACGTAACACTCCTACTTCGGAATCTTTTTCCAGACGAAGATGTGGTGTATCGCTATAAGCGGCATAATCGGTCGTAACAAGGATTCCAGTATTTTCAGCAACCCAAAAGCGAACTCTGGCACTTTTGGGGGCAACCAGACGCCGCCTGTCGCCATGTAGCGGATAAAGCCGAAAGGTCGCTCGTAGACTAGCTCTAGATCCGGGAATAGCTTACTGAACTTTTCATTGTCTCTCCTAAGGAGGAGATAGCTCAGTGCCTGATTGCTGCTCGACATAGGGCGATCGCCCGTGATAAGCCAGGTTGGCGCATGTTCGTCGTACGGCTCAGGATGCATGTGCTTATATACGAACCTTGCCACCGGACTCCAATAAGGTTCCACGCACACGATGCCGCCGCCGGGAACGAGGACTCGTTCGGCTTCACGCAAGAACACGGTGATATCCGGAATATGATGGATGACGTGTACTGCAAAGATAGCCGATACGGAATTGTCAGGAAATGGCAGCGTCTCTGCATTCAAGACGAGATCGACACCGTCGATCACTTTTACGTCCGACGTAACAACCTCAGGAAATATGTCCTTAATGAACCCGCCCCCCGAACCTATTTCAAGCATGGTCCCGCCGTGTACGAGATACCGATCTTTGACCCGCATCATATCCTGATAGATCTCAGAGTAGATATCCTTGAGACACTTCTTACTCCGCATGATCTTCCGCGCCAGCAAGCTCGATTCTGCAGAGTCGAAATCTATCGTGTCGTACGCGGAGGGGCGTAGATTCATACGAGATATTTCCGTACTGTCGAGAAACTCTGCTCGGCATGCTCCTTGGTCGAAACTCCGACGACGACATGGTCGACGCGCGAGAGGGAACCCAGATACGCATAGGCTTCTTCAGGTTTCAGACTCCCCGAAGCAAGCGTGGCCATCGCGAGAACGACATTCTTCGAAGTAGCGATGCTCTTCTCACACGCCTGTCGCGATGGGTTCATGAGGAATCCGTTCTTGTTCACTGCCGTCATGATCACTGTCGGTCCTATATTCGCTTGCGCAAGAAGTTCATCAAGCGCTGGGAAATTGAGCGTGCCGAATGCCGGGATGGCATGGTATGTATTCCCTACATAGTCATAGAAGCTTCGCAATACATCACTCATGCCATACCCGATCGCGAGGTCAGTCAATGCATTATGCAGAAAGATCGCCTTGACCTTCAGGTCATGGAACGGATTCATCTCAATATCGATAAGCCGATTCGTTAAGCTCAGATAATCATTCGTGAGTGCGCCGTACGCGCTACTTGCGAGGAAGGCGGCACTTCCAAGGATGCCTTGTCCGCCAAAGACGGTCTGCACTGATTTCAGCATGCCCATCTCGGAAGCCATCCTCACATATTTCACAATGTACGGGACGTTCACATAGATATGCATCGATTCTTTTAATCGGGCATCAGCCCTCATCATATCCGTGATGCTATATATCATCGGGTGGGTAGAGAACATCACGCCAGATACGCCATTATCGAGCGCGGTGTGGAGAAGAGAGCGTATCTCTTCAATGCTGCGGAACTTCTTTTCCGTTTCCTTTCCTTTATCTTGGGAAAGATGATTCACGCCCCAAAATTGGTTATCTCCGAGTATGATCTTGTCGATCACAGGTGTTTCAGTAATCATAGGTAAAGGGGTACGGATGCACGAGTTGCCGCTGAACGGTAGATACTATCGACCAGATATTGGACGACGAGCGCGGCTTCGAGGTCGGCCTCGGGATTCACCCTACTCTCTATTGCTTCGGCAAATCTCTGCGCTTGAACGCTGTAGTGTGGGCCGCCGATATCGAAATAATAGCCGCGGTACATATGAGCATAACTGTCATCCGTCACGTGGCCATGCGCATCAGTGATCCTGAGAGTCTGATCGGTCACTATGATCTCGCCTGCATCGCCGATTATTTTCATCTTCGAATACGATTTACGATGTTCGGCACTGCTCCAGGACGTCTGCATATGCGCTTCCAAAGCATTTGCGAATGAAAAAGATATCGTCGCCTCGTCCTCTACTCTCTCAGAGAATAACTTTTTCGTTGTTGCAGACACCGTCTCCGGTCGTCCGAAGAACCAGTAGAGCAGATCTATCATGTGCACGCCAAAATCCATGACAACTCCACCACCTGACTTCTGCGGGTCATAGCGCCAGCCATGTTGCGGAGCGAGTACATCGGAAATGAACATATCGGCTTCTACTCGAACCACTTTGCCGATAGCGCCGTTTTGGACCATTTCGCGCGCTTTCGCAAATGTGGGGATATATCTGAGGCAATACCCGACCATCGAGATGATCTGCCGCTGTTTTGCAGCTGCGTGCAAATCTTTCGCAGACACTAACGTGTGACTGAGCGGCTTCTCGATGAAAACGTCTACGTCATGCGCTATAGCTCTAAGGGCGATAGGCACGTGGCTGAAGCTGGGCGTTGAAATGATCACTGCATCGACGCGCTTCTCCTCCAGCATCTTCTCGTACGAGGAGTAAAAAGCTACCGAGGGGAGCACCGAACGGAATATCTTAACTACGAACGGGGATGTATCAGCCATGGCCACTACCTCGACATTCGGCAGGCGATTGAACAGCGCACCATGTAGAATACCCATCTTTCCGACACCGATGAGACCAATCTTTTTTTTCATAGCGCTGCGGGTGAGAGATCAGCAAGTCCGTATGGGCCTGACCGTATGATAATTCGTCTTTCCAATGCTTGCCGGTCTTTTCCAATATCGCGCATATCGAAGAAGTAATACCTGAGATTACGCTCTCGCGCATAGGCCATGATCGACAAAAAATCTTTCTCTGCAAATAGCCGTTCGGCTTCTTTGTAACGTGCGAACCATAGCTCGGCCGCCCCTCCATCGAAGAGCATAACGATGCCGTCTTTGGCAGCCACGTACGTGCCGACGCCGCCATATGTTCGTATCGTATTTGCCGCGCCGTCCGGATTAGCGAGTACCAACGCATTCGGTGGCACGATGTCATGCAGTTTCGTCACTACCGACAAGTATTGTTTATAGTCTGCGGCATCAGAATTCTGTTCCCGTATACCGTTATAGACGTTTAGGAGCGACGTTTGGCTCAAAAGCACGAGCACAAGGAGGAGTGAGAATGCGGCCAGTGTTTGGAAAGAACGGCGGAACTTCGTGAACCAGAGCTCATACGCGGTATACGCAATGATGATCATTGATGCGGGATAGAACCATACTGAAATGCGCGATATGAGATATTTCATATACAAGGGAGCGAATACCTCGATGCCTACGCCGACGAGGGACCAGAGCAGTGTGCTCCACCAAATCGCATACCATACCTGCATCAGTATCGGATACTCCCTTTTAAAGACGCGCCGATAGAGATACCACATGACTCCAACGAGAACAGCATAAATGATTTGCTTACGCAGATAATGGAGGAGGAGATACGCAGGGGAGCGGAGAGTATTTCCGTAATGGTCGATGATTATCGAAAGATTGGGAGGTGCGAAATGCCCTGCGCGGACGAATATATCGAAAAGAGCCAGTGGTGCTGCTGCCAGGAATAGTAGTCCGTATGCAACGTGCTCTTTGCGAATGGAACGACATCGGATGACTTCGACGGTGAGCATGACTACGGCGTAATGGAAGAAGAGAGTCAGATAGAAATTAGCGAACAGCCCGAGCAGCAAGAAAAAGGTGGCTATCTTCGATCTCGAATTCTCCGAAACGCCCTTGAGATAGAGAATAGTGAGCCACAGAGAAACGCCCACGGATATCTCTTTAGGAACGAATCCGCTTATCGATGACCCCCATGTCGACAAACCGAGGGAAATGACGGGAACGATACTGACGAGTGTCAGAAGTAAACTAATGAGCGACTTTTTGGTCGTGTAGAAGACAAGGAAATAAAAACCACTCAGGAATAGAGCGAGAGTGAGTATAGAAATGATGACGCTCCAATCGAGAAGGTCGATGCGGAGAAACTCAGCTGTTCGCACGAGCGCCTTATCCGCGATCAATACGCCCGACGGCACTTCCTGAAAATTCTGGAACATGATGTCGTTATTGAAATTCCCAGCATACGATTGGGAAAACTCCTGCCATTGCACCTCGTGTACCGTCGCATCGGAGTTCAGATTATATTTTGGCGGTATACCCGACACGAGGTACGCGACGCTATTTACAAGAGCCGCGGTGACCCCAATGATGATCAGGTTGCGGATATGAGTACGAACGGTAGGGGAGAACATACCGGCAGTATAGCCTAGGAGAATATCTTTCTGGAGAAGTAGAAGCTATCGAGCGCGATGATGACTGCGGCAATGATCTGTGCGGCCACATACCATAGACGCGCCCACTCAACGAAGATGAAAATAAGCATCGTGTTGAATAGCAGGTTGAAAAGTGCGAGCGATACGTGGAGCGGAAGTTGGTACCGGATGGCATGAGTATCTGAGTTCTTGAACGTCCAGAATTTCTGCAATGAAAAATTGATGGAGTACGAGACGATGAAGGCGGCGATAGAAGAGAAGAGGTACCAGACATGCACATATTCAGTCAGTGTATAAAGCGTCCCAAGATTCACGAATGCCGTGATCGCTCCTGCAATGACGAAACGCGAAATGCGACCCATATCGAACGCGATAGGCGACTTGTGTAGGCCGAGGCGCAAGAGGACGATCGCGACGATGCATTGAACGCCATGCTCAAACTTCAATTTCTTTCCTTGTGCGCGAGAACGCGGGCGGTAGACGACGGGCACTTGTGCGACGGAACATTGTTGCTCTATGACATACGTCAGTTCGACCGCGTCGAAAACGAAATCCTCACTCGGCGTTTCGAGAAGTGCGGGGATACATCGTCTCGGGAAGAGCTTGTAGCAGCAAGGGATGTCCCGGAAGCGGGTAAAGAAGGCAATGTCGTACAGAAACGAGAGGAGCAATCCGCCATAGAAAAGCATGGGCGTGACCGAACCCTGCTTCTCGAGGATGCGATAACCGAACACCGCTTCAGCTTTTCCTTCGAGAAGAGGCTCGAATAGCTTGTGATACTGCGAGGGGTCGAGCTCGAGGTCCGCATCTTGGATGATACAATAATCGCCCTGCGCTGCTTGTAATCCTGCCTTAACGACAGCTCCTTTGCCATTGTTCTGTGGGCGATAGATGATGTGTGCGCGATCTTCTATCGTGTGAAGTACAGCGACTGTCTCAGGGCCAGATCCATCATCGACGACGATAATCTCTCTTTCCCACCCTGCAGGAAGCTCCGCTTGCTGAACTTTCTCCACGACGGCAGCTATCGTAGGTGCCTCGTTATAGCAGGGGATTATGACGGAAAGAGTGCGTGTGTTGGGAGTATTCATGCAAAAGTATCTTCTCAGGAGCTGTGGCGCTATAGTAGCATTTTAGACGGTATTTCGTGCCTTGTGGGGATGTTTCTTTTCGCTTACACTGCTAGTTATACCCTTATATGGCTAAAAAGAAGATACTTATTACCGGCGGACTCGGCTTCATTTTCTCGCACGTTACCCAATATTTCGTGGAGAAAGGGTGGGATGTCGTCGTCATAGACAAGCAGTCCACCGGCAGTCACCCCGAGATTATTGATGGGTCATTTAAGAATTACCGCCTTGATGTGTGCAAGGAGGAGGTTATCGACATCATTCATAAAGAAAATCCAGAATACGTGATTCACGCGGCGGCCATTAGCGACGTTGACGACTCAACGAAGATACCCGCTCGTGCGCTGGAGAAAAATATTACCGGTACGATTAACCTCTTTGAGGCGGCGCGCACCTTGCCCTCACTGAAGAAATTCATTTACGTGTCGACTGACGAAGTGTACGGGGAGTGTGACGTTAAGAAAAAAGAAGGCGACGTGCTTCACCCGAAAAACCCGTACTCCTGTTCAAAGGCCGCGGGATCGCTTATGCACATGGCATATGAAAATACCTATCCGCACCTGCGCGGGAAGATCGCTGAGACACGCTTTTGCAATGTGTTCGGCCCGCGGCAGGATACTCGCAAGATCGTGCCCATCATTAAACGTGGGCTGGAAACAGGCGAGCCTGTACCAATATTCGACGAAGGTGGAAGCTATCGGGAGTATATCTATATTGATAACATTCCTCCGGCCATTGAACTTATCCTTGAGAAAGGGAATGGAGTGTACAACGTGACTCTCAATGACGGCTATCGCGTAGCAGATTTGGTACGAAAGGTCGGTGAGATCGCAGGCAAAAAAGTCCCAACAACCGTATCGCATCGTCCGGGTATTGACATGCAGTATCAGATGCATAGTGATCGGATCCGAGAGATTGGTTGGAAGCCGCTCTACAGCTTTGAAGAGGGTATGAAAAAATACCTTGGCGTATGAAAGGAGTTCTTCTCGCTGGCGGTAGTGGTACACGGCTTGCGCCACTCACCTTGATAGTGAATAAGCATTTACTGCCTGTCTACAACAAACCAATGATTCTCTACCCGCTCGACACGCTCAAGCGTGCGGGGGCTACCGATATCATGCTCGTCTCCGGTCCGGAACACATCAATCAATTTAAAGAATTTCTTGGTGACGGGGCAAAGTATGGCGTATCCCTCACCTACGGTATTCAAGAAAAAGCGGGCGGTATTGCTGAAGCGCTCGGACTTTGTGAGGCGTTTGCGGCAGGGGAGGACATTCATATGATTTTGGGCGACAATATTTTTTCTAAAACGTTTACGCCGACCAAGTCGAACTACGGCTGTACGGTATTTCTTAAGGAAGTGGATGAAGAGAGTATTCGAAGTCTCGGATCTGCGGTGGTTGAAGGCGATACAGTAGTGTTTGTCGAAGAGAAACCGAAAGAACCAAAAAGCACGCTCGCTGTTTCGGGCTACTACCTGTTTCCAGGGAGCGCGTTTGAGCTCATCAAGACGTTGAAGCCTTCAGCGCGTGGCGAACTCGAAATCACAGATCTCATCGACTTTTATGTTAAAAATGATGACTGCGGCTTTGTTATGGTCGATGGTTATTGGTCCGACGCGGGCACCCACGACTCGCTCCTTAATGCAAGTACATACATCCGCGAAGAGTCCAAAGCGTCATAAATAAAGAAACTGCGATGAATACCACTATGATAACTCAGATGAAGTTTCGAAAAAATAAAAAGCCCTTTACTCCCGAGGAGTTTAAAGACATTTATTCGAGAGTACCGCGAGTAACGGTGGACCTCATTGTGAAAACCCCAAAGGGGATTGTATTAACACTTCGCACACACTATGCATGGAAGAATCAATGGCATTTCCCTGGCGGAACTATCTTCTATAAAGAAACCGTTGCCCAGGCAATTGATCGTGTCGCGCGTGATGAAATCGGTCAGCCGGTGGAAGTAGTTAAACTGCTCGGTTATATTGAATACCCCAGTGAAGAAAAGCAGCGGGGATTTGGTTCGACGGTAAGCATGGCATTTCTCTGCAAAACTAACGCAACTGACTTTACGGTAAATGAGGACGCGAGCAGAGTTGAAGTATTTGCTACTCCGCCGGAGAATCTCATCGTCGAACAATCCGAGTTTCTTAGGGCACATCAGGACGATACTCTTTAAAAATATGATTATAGAACCAACCAAAATACGAGACGTATACATATGTACTCCCAAGGTGCACAAAGATGAGAGGGGATTCTTTATGGAGACCTATCGTCAAGATGACTTCTCTCAGGCCGGCATCACTGATATCTTTGTGCAGGATAATCACGCGCGATCACTGGTCCGAAATACGATTCGAGGACTCCATTTCCAGTGGCAGCCGCCGTTTGCAAAGATTGTGCGAGTAACGAGAGGAAGTGCGTTCCTTGTTGCCGTTGATATACGCAAGAACTCCTCAACGCTTGGTCGGTGGACCGGTATTGAGGCAAGTGCGGAAAACAAGAAACAATTCTACATACCTATTGGATGTGCCTTTGGATACCAGACGCTGACGGATGACTGCGAGGTTCAATACAAATGTAGCGCCATTTACAACCCTTCTGGTGAAGGAGAAATTGCGTGGAATGACACCGACATAGCTATTGATTGGCCAATAAAAGAATCACCGGTACTTTCTGCACGAAGTCAGGAAGCCGGCTCATTGCAAGAATGGCTTAAGAACCCAACATCGGACACGTTTGTCACGTAAAGTCCGCACGTTGATCACCTCACCTTATTACCTATGAAAAAAATTAATCGAGATTTCAAACCGGGGAAGTTGGATCATTGTCAGATTTCAGGATCTCAGAATCTCTTTGAGGCGATTGATCTAGGATTTCAGCCCTCAGCGGGAGCGCTCGTCTCAAAAGAAGGTCTCCACCAATCAGAAACACATTATCCCCTGCGCCTCATGATCTGTCCTGAGTCAGGACTTGGACAATTAGATTATGTCGTAGATAGCAAGGTTCTATTCTCCGATACCGACTACGTATATCGGACCGGCATATCGCAACCCTTGCGCGAGCATCTTAAGGCACTTACAGAAGAAATTGCCGAGAAGCTTACCTTGCCGAAAAAATCGTTTTGTGTCGACGTTGGGTCAAACGACGGCACGCTCCTCACCAATTTCCGAGACCAGGGTATGCGCACACTCGGTGTTGAGCCGACTAACATGGCAAAGACGGCTCGCAAGGAAAATAAGATAGCCACGAGGCAAGCCTTTTTCAATGAAGCCGTTGCTAAAGATATCGTAAAAAAGCACGGGCATGCGAAAGTAATCACCTTTACCAATGTATTCGCTCACGTTTCTAGCTTGGGCGAGGTCATGCGCGGATTAAAGCGTCTCTTGGATACAGACGGCGTCGTAGTGTCTGAGAGCCAGTATCTTCTTGATGTGTTTGAGAGGAACCAATTCGATCAGATATATCATGAGCATGTCCGTATCTATAGTCTTAAATCGTTAGTCAAACTTTTCCCATATTATGGTATGGAAGTTTTTGATGCGAAGAGAGTCAGGACGCGTGAAGGAAGCATCAGGATCTATGCCGGACGGAAAGGGAAGCGCCCCATTAGTCCTGAGGTTAAAAGACTGCTCCAGGCAGAAGAAAAAGCAGGCTTGTTCAAGCCTGCAGCGTGGGCAAAGTTCAGGGCGCAAGTGGGGAAAAGCAAATATCAATTCCTCGAGTTAGCCCTGAAGGCTAAAAAGGAAGGACTTCGACTTGTGGCTGACTCATGTCCAACGAGAGGTGTCGTTGTCGTGAACTATTATGGCCTTGATAAAACGCTTTTGCCGTATATCGCTCAATTGCCAGGGACTGAAAAGGTGGGCAAATATATGCCGGGAACCCATAATCCTATAGTGAGCAACGAGATTCTCCTAAAGGAGAATCCAGAATACGTACTTATTCTCGCGTGGCACTTTGCCGACTTCATCATTAAGAACTGGCGTGCAAAAGGTCTCAAATCAAAATTCATTGTGCCCCTTCCGGAGTTCAAGATTATTGACTGAATGCACACGATGGAATAAATGAAAAAAATAAGCCTATTCAAGTCATATATATCACTGCGTTCCATCTGGAATGTTTGTCTACTTTTACTCAAATCAAACCACGGAACGTATCTTGGTGAAGGGCCCGAAGTAAAGGCCTTCGAAAAAGAATTTGCAGAAAAATTCGGATTTGAGAATGTGGCGGCGGTTAATTCCGGCACGGTGGCGCTCGAATTAGCGTACGAGCTTGCTGGTATAGGTGAGGGGGATGAGGTGATAATCCCTGTATTAACACATCCGGCAACAGGTCTTCCCGCCGTACACAGGAAAGCCACAATCGTTTTCGCCGACATAGATTCTGATCTTAATGTGTCAGTAGAAGACGTCAGGAATAAAATTACTCCGAAAACCAAGGCCATCATTTTCGTTCATTTTGGCGGTAACAACCGAGGACTCAAGGAACTTCTGCAGGTTGCTAAAGAAAAAAACCTTCTCCTTATAGAAGACGCAGCTCAAGCTGTCGGTTCGGACTTCTGGGGCAAAGCCGATTTTACCTGCGTGTCTCTTCAGGCGATAAAAACACTTACGTCAGGAGACGGCGGCTTCTTGATTTGCAAAGACAAAAATTTGCATGAAAAGGCCAAACGGTTGCGATGGTTTGGATATGATAGGGAACTCAAACAGAAAATTGGAGATACGGACATAGTTGAAGCGGGCTATAAATATCACATGAATGATATTACAGCGACCATAGGCAGAGGTAATCTCAAAGTCATACATAAGATAATTTCTCACCGCAAAAAACTTTGTACCGAGTATGCAAAAAATGGAATACCATCATCAATATGGTTTGCTCACATACTCTCACCTAGACGTGCGGATCTAATGAAATTCATGAAGGAGCACGGTGTACATACAGGCGATTATCACTATCGGAATGACAAGTACACCATCTTTGGAGGTAAGAAAAAACTTCCTACAATGGACGCACTTGAAAATCAGTACCTTCTTCTGCCGTTACATCATGGTGTATCGGTAAAAGATGTTGGATACATCTGCTCGCTTCTTCGGCAATTCAACGCGACACAGGTATAAAGAAAACAGGGGACCATGGGGGGTCCCCTGTTGTAGGGTAACGACATCAGAGTGTGATGCCGCGAAGATCGAGTTCCTCGTATGAGGCCTCAACCTTCGAGATAAAGTCTTGCAGGTCCCGAGCATAGCGTGCCCCGAGTTCCTTGCCGGCCGGTGTCCGCAGCGACGGCGGATAGTCGATGAGCATCGTACGGAAGTCATCGAGAATGTTCCGTGGTTCATAATATGTTGATGCCGGATTGCGCTTGCCGCTCAAGAACTCGAACTCGAATGCGGGGATTTCTGGTTGAAACTGCCCCGACCGAATTACGACCGTCAACTGCAGATTGGCTAGCCGGTCGGCGTCCTGCAGGACTTGTTGCGTGACCGACTGGTCCGGCTGGTTCATCTCGCCATGGCGACATGCTGCCTCGCAGATCTCCGCGACCTCGCTGGTCGAGAAGAATCCGCTTGGTAACTCCGCTCCACACGACCATGTGAGCGACCGCGGGTCATCACCCTTCGGGATGAGCCGGTCGATGGAGTGGAGCATGGCCGCGGCCCATGCCTTGTCGGCCGTCCGCTCGTCGGGCGCGATGCGCACGGCGAGCATCGCTACCGTCACATCATGGTCCAAGCCGTGCCCGCGATGTGGGCGAGGGGTTTCTCTGTGCTCCCGCTTGATACGGGAGTAAAACTCCGAGAAAATTTCTCGGTACTGTTCGAAGGTTCGCACGGACGTTCTCCTGTTAATGGAACTACCTCCTTATATAATACACCCTTCTCAGAATATGTCAAGCATCTTCAGAAGGAGCGTATCTGTTATACTTTATATACGGCATATAATCTCCTATGAAATATACCAATCCCGATATCGAGTCATCGTTCCAAAAGAATAATCTGGGGCAGACTCTGTATGATTTCGTGCTCGAAAAGAAGCCAAAAAAAATAGTCGAATGGGGAACACTTTATGGCTACTCGACCGTTGCGATGGCGATGGCACTTGATGAATTAGGTGAGGGGCACATCACGGCGTATGACCTATTTGAGGACTACCCCTATAAGCATTCGACCATGGAACGGACCCAATCAAATATCGATCGTTACGGCGTATCCAAGTACATAACGCTCAAGCACGGCAACTTTGATGATTGGATTAAAGACCCTGAACCTTTTGATCTGCTTCACGTGGATATCTCGAATCACGGCGACACGATTACACGTCTGTACGCCGGGGTGAAAGATCGTGTGGCTGCTGGCGCAACCGTTCTTTTCGAAGGGGGTGCGCCAGGAGAACGAGATGAGATTCCGTGGATGATAAAATATAATTTCCCAAAGATAACTGATTCGGGTGTACCGTATCGAGTCATCGATGCGCGGTTTCCTTCAATTAGTATCATAACAACCTGATATGAAAACAAAACGATTAGCGGTGGTGATAAGTGGTTGGCATTTTCCACTGCATTTTTATAAAGCGATGGCAGAGCAGAAAGTACCAAACGGATGGACAGTCGACCTCTTTTGCGTATCACATCGTGACCCGCACTACTCGGGAGATGAGAAGAAAGAAGAGTTCGCAAATCTTGGCTGGAGCTATGCAGAGACGCTCGACAAGGTGCTGTATGAAAAGATGGCAACGGTAGCAGATATGGAGGCGCTAGGCTGGACATACGAACTCTTCCCAAACACGGTTGGTGACTTCGGCAACACAAATCAGTGGCTAGAGAAATATGATTACAAACAGTACGACATGATACTTATCTCGCATGATGACAATCTTATACTGAACGACCGACTCTATATCGATCTGCTCGCTAACACCACGGGATGGATGATACTCACCAATAGTACGGGGAGCGCAAAGGATCTACGGGAGTTTATTAAGGTGAATATGTTGGGTCGTGCAATGTGCGTTCGTGGTTCATTTGAATTTATAAAGCCCGAACTCTTTGAGATGATGGGAGGAAAGTTCGACATGTCCGGGGTTACTCTTAGTAGAGAAGGCGACTTTTTCTCCCCAAAATCATTCAAATCTATTAACAACTGGAATATGGTCACAGAGCCATTCCGACGCTTTCTGGACGAACACAATCTTGCTTCAAAAATAAAACCACTCTCAAACACATATCGCGTAAGTGATTATTGTCTTGAAGGCGAACGGGGCTTCATAAGTTCTATTCAGGCACCCGACAAGAAAAGTGTTGAACGCGGCCTAAAACGGATTGAAAGATTGTATGCCGCACAACTTAAGCCGCAACAATAACCAAAAGAAGATCGCGCTCTTTATCCCGTCGTTGCGTCTTGGCGGCGGAGAGCGTGTGATGATTGACTTGGCGAATGCTTTCGCCCGTCGCGGGTATGACATTGACCTCCTTGTTTTTACCGCCGATGGCCACTTCACGAACCAGCTTGATCCTAAAGTGCACATTGTCTCGCTTCGAGCGCGCCGCATCATCTTCACATTGCCGAAGCTGGTGCGCTACTTGCGCAGAGTTCGTCCCCCGGTTTTGATGGCGCTTGATACCTACAATCATCTCTTAGCTCTTACTGCGCGTGTGGTAAGCGGTACTGACACGCGTATTGTCTTGCGTATCGGTACGATGCTCTCCATTCTCTATACGCAATACACGCGTCTGAATGACCGAATGATACCGCCGCTGACACGACTACTCTATCCGCGTGCCGATGCGGTCATCGCCGTGTCACGGGGAGTGACGCGCGACACGATGCACACCTGCAATGTGCCTGAAGAGAAAATCACTACCATCTTTAATCCTAAAAACAGAGAGGCGATTCGTGCAATGAGTCGTGAGTCGCTTACGCACAAGTGGCTTGGTGACAACAAGGACCGTCCCGTCATCATTGCCGGCGGGCGGCTCCGGCCGGGGAAAGGCTTTGAAGATTTGTTTGAAGCGTTTGCTCTTTTGAACAAGCAGGTGCCGAGCCGGCTCATTATTCTCGGAGCCGCCGGGAAGATGACGAGCGGAAATTTTGCCGAGCTTGTCGGGAATCTCGGTATTGCGGGAGATGTTGATTTCGCGGGCTATACGGACAATCCTCACGCATACACCGCCCGCGCAGACGTGTTTGTGATGCCGTCTGTGCGAGAAGGGCTCCCGAACGCGCTTATTGAGGCGCTTATGTGCGGTACGCCGACAGTATCTACCGACTGCGACTCCGGCCCTCGTGAGATACTCGCGCCCGGCACAGACCCCTTTAAACGCATTACTGAGGGGGTAGAATGGGCAGAGTACGGCGCTCTGGTACCCGTGCACGGCATTGCCGAGATGGCGGAGGCACTTCTGAAACTGGTTTCTGATCCGGCACTTTCTAAGCAGTATCGCGACGCGTCAATTGAAGGGTCGGTTGCGTTTGATGAAGAGAAGATAGTTGATGAATACCTGAACGTGCTCAATCCCGTTTCCAACCACACACCACAATGAACACCCCCTCGCTACTCCGGCGCGAAGAATATAAAGCGATGTCGCACATCACACTCTCCGGTAGTGTGTTGGATCTCGGCGGAGAAAAACATTCTGAATATCTGAAATTCTTTCGCGGAGAATTTGAGACAACTGCACTAAATCTGAGCAAGAAGGCGTTGCCGGACATTGAGCATAATCTGGAACAACCGTTGCCGATTCCCAACAGCACCTATGACCATGTCTTGTTGGTGAATGTGCTTGAACATATTTTTGAATACCGGGCACTTCTGCGAGAGGCGATGCGCGTGCTCAAGCCCGGAGGGAGTGTGATCGTGGTAGTGCCATTTCTCTTCCCGGTCCACCCATCTCCGGAGGATTATCACCGCTTTACTTCTTCCGCACTTGCGAAAGAACTGGCTGCAGTCGGCGGTCGAAATATCTCCGTGCGTGCGCTTGGCGGGGGAGTCTTTGCGTCGCGCTATCTGCTCCTTGACCGTCTCTTACCGAAGCCGTTTCGCATCGTACATTTCTATACGTGCCGCTACATCGCGTACGGATTGGATGCATTGATTGAGACTGCCGCCCGCATTCTCAAAAAGAAGTACAACAAAGAAGATTATGCGCTCGGGTACTGTGCGGTAGCACAGAAATGATATGAAACTCCTCTACGCCACTTCTATCGACATCCCCTCAACGCGCGCGAATCGCCTGCAGACTATGAGTATGGCGGATGCGTTCCACCGCGTCTTGGGAGACAACTTTTTACTGGGTCTTCGCGAAAGGAAAGTGGGATACCTCACTGACATTCCACTCACTGAAATCGGGAAGTATACCCGCAGTTACGCGCTCGCCTGGGCCTATCTCCGTCTTGCTAAAGAGCGCGGGTTTGATCGTATCTACTGCCGAGAAGAGAAGCTCCTTTTCTTTATGGTGCTCTATAATCAGTTCTTTTTCCGGTTACCGCTTACTTTTTGCTATGAGGTTCACCACCTCATACATCTGCAGAGCTGGTGGCATCGATATATCCTGCGCCATCTCACACGAGTCGTCTCTGTCACTGCGGGGATGAAAGAGGTGTTAGTTGCTTCCGGATTCCCGACTGAGGAAACTCTTGTGTCTCCTGACGCGGTTAATATAGACATGTTTGATATTGCGATAGAAAAGGATGAGGCACGCCGTGCCTTAGGGCTTCCCACGGACACACACATCATCCTCTATACCGGCACCATCCATGAGCCATGGAAGGGTGTTGGCGTGTTGTATGACGCGATGAGTCGACTTGGTGAGGATTACCTCGGTGTCATCGTAGGAGGTAAACCGCATTATGTTGAATACTTCAACTCACTTTATCCGCCCGTAGCCAATATGCGTCTTGTCGGTCATCGTTCGCACGATGAGATCCCTCTGTATCTGAAGGCCGCCGATGTGCTTGTCCTCCCAAATTCCGGTAAGGAGGAGATATCGCGCATCGCGACCTCCCCGATGAAGTTGTTTGAATATATGGCGGCCGGCCGGCCAATCGTCGCTTCCGACCTGCCCTCAATCCGCGAAATTTTGAATGAGCACAATGCATTGCTCGTCGCGCCAGATGATGCCGAGGCGCTGGCCGCGGGCATCCGCTCGATTGTTGAGGATGGAGAAACGAGCACCATACTTGCGACACAAGCGCGCAGAGATGTTTCTGTATATACGTGGGAGAATAGAGCTGAGAAGATACTTTCTTTCGTATCATGAACATCCTCAAGGACAAACTTCTTTCTAAAATAAGCAGACGGCACATGGAGCCGTTCATTAGAGTACATGCTTCAACCCTTCGAACTCTTGAGATAGGAGCGAGCGGATATTATTCGGAATATTTCCCGAATAAGGTCGGACTTGATATTCGCCCCGGCCCGTCGGTTGATGTGGTGGGAGACGCTCACAACCTTCCTCTTGAGGACGAATCCTTTGACCGGGTGTTGTGCACCGAGGTGTTGGAGCATTTGCATACACCACAGAAAGCCATAGACGAAATGTACCGGGTTCTGAAGCCGGGCGGGGAACTCATATTGACCACTCGCTTCATCGCCCCCATTCACGATTCTCCCGGAGATTATTTCCGTTTTACAAAATACGGACTGAAGCATCTCTTGCGTGCGTGGGAAGTGGTCTCAATACAAGAAGAGACAACTACCGTCGAGACCTTCGGCCATCTGCTTCAGCGTATTGCGTATCAGAGCGACTTGCGTGGTGGCATGTTGACCAAAGCACTCCTCCTTCTGGTCGCGCACGCCACCGCACCGCTCTCATGGCTTATTAAGCGTGAGTATGGACGACGCAACAAGCTCGGTGTGTATCCGGAATCCGCAATCATGACGGCGGGCTACTATGTGCATGCACGCAAGACGGTAAAAGCATGAATCAGAATTTTGTCGTCGGCATACTCTGGTTCCTATGTCTCGGTACACGCATACTCCGCGGCCGCGCAGATCGTCGCGATCATACACCGTCGCGCGTGCTTGTGGTACAGATGGCGAAACTGGGCGACATGGTCTGCACCACACCAGTTTTCCACGCGCTAAAACACTCTTCGTGCCATCCTCACGTTACGGTGATGGGTAATAAAGTGAATAAGGAATTACTCGTGGACAATACGGATGTTGATGAATATCTCGTTTTTTCAAGTGTTATGTCGGCGTACCGTTTGATGCACGCTGGGCACTTTGATGCAGTCATCGTTGTGACTCCGGACGTCGTGTCGGTGGCGCTTGCCTACCTTGCGGGAATTCCATTTATCGCCGCGCCAAAAGTTATCGGCGGGTATTCTCCGTTTGAATCATTATGGTACCGTTCGCTTCGACACATTATCGGATGCGCGGTCGCCGAACATCGTATAGGCAACTATGCTCCTCGTGAATATCTAAACCTTTTGAAGCCGCTCGGCATTGACGTAAGCGATACTCGCAAACATTTGGCGTTCAGTCAGGAATCACTGAAGAAGGTTCGACTTCTTTTCGGAAATAAAGAGAAGGGAGTGTTGTATGTCGGTATGTCACCATCCGCAGGGAATAAACTAAAAAATTGGGGAGCCGAGAGATTCGCCGAACTTGCACTCCGCATCTCACGGAAGTATCGGGTCTGTATCGTTGTCTTCGGCGGCGAACGTGATAGGGAGGAAACTACTCTTATGGTGCGGTCCCTCGCTCTCCCCGTATCTTTCCTAGATCTCTCCAGGGGACTTCTCATTCCTGAACTTAAGGCGGCGATATCTCTTCTTGATATGTTTATTGCCGTGGATACGGGGCCGATATATATCGCGGAGGCGTTTAGTGTCCCGACCGTGGATATCCTCGGCCCGGTTGCCGAGGGTGAGCAGGCACCGGCCAGCGAATTTAATCTCGTCGTGCTACCGCCGTCTCCTCGCGTACCGCAAATGCGCATTATGAATGTGCACGGATATAATCTCGCAGAACTGAAGCGGCAGATTGACACAACCACGATTGATTCGGTGTACGACGCGTGCGACCACCTCCTGCAGAAAATTGCGCGAGCCCATGATTAAAACTATTGCTCAAGCCGCAGATTGCGAATACGACGTTTGTATAATCGGTTCTGGGCCCGCCGGGATGACGGTGTGTGCCGAGCTCGCGACGAGCGGTTTACGCGTGGTGGTCGTGGAAAGCGGCGGAGAGGGAAAGTCCGTATTTACCGATACGTTACGTCACATTGAGTGCAGTGGTATCGGCATACGGGAGAATTCGCGCGAGCGCATCGTGGGCGGCGCGAGCGAGACGTGGGGAGGCATGTCCGCACCGTTGGACGCGATAGATTTTGAAAAGCGACCATATGCAAAAGAGCACGAGGGATGGCCGTTGACGCAGGCAGAGATTACACCATATTTGCAGAAAGCGGGTGAGCGATATCGGTTTGCGATGCCTGCAGATTTTAAACCGGAGAATTTCCTCTCTGACGAGAAAAAAGAAGACACTCCCTGGAGCGAGCTTGAGCCAAAAACCTTCCTCGCTGTCCGACCCGCATTTCAGTTCGGTAAGGAACTGCGCTATCTCTTCGCGCGTGGCACAGTAGATCTCATCACTGATGCAACAGTGACGGAGCTTGTCTTGGATTCGTCTAATACAAAAAAGGTGTCGGGCGCTGTGTGTCGCGGAGCGAAGGGTGAGCTAGTCAAGATACGGGCAAAAGAGTTTGTGCTGGCCACAGGAGCGATTGAGAATACGAGAATCCTCCTGAACTCAAAGAGAGCGTCACCGCAGGGCATTGGTAACGAATTTGACCAGGTCGGAAGGTATTTCATGAACCATCCGAAGGGATATCTCGGCGCTATTACACTTAAGAAGCGTTTCCCGCACGGACGGGAATATTTCTGGAAGAAAAAAGGCGAGTATTCCGGCTATATCGGTCTGCGCCTACGGGAGGACATCCAGCGTTCTAAAAAGGTACTGAACTCGTACGTGCGTCTTGAAGAGGGATTCCCGTGGACGAACCGACAGGAAATGCGTGTCGTGAACGCCTTCATCTCGCATGCGAAAAAGTGTGTAGTGGCAATTGTACGCAGTCGTGTTGGCGTAGCGGCGGAAATGAAAGAACTGTGGAACTCACTACCGTACGTAATAGTGTCTCTGCCCGGGTATGTCGGGCTGCTTGTGTTGCGTCTCTCGCGCATAGGAAAGCCATACCCGACGCATCTTCTCCCGCGATATTTTCTGGAGATGGAGCCCCGCTCTACAAACCGTATAACACTATCTAAAACAACTGATGCATTTGGGGTGCCGATTCCGCACGTGCGTCACGAATTAAGCGAACTGGACAAGGCGTCTTTCACCGCGCTCGAGGCAACTCTGGCAAGGGAGTGTGAAGCGCTCGGTATTGGCACACTTCATCCGACCGGCAAAGTGCCTTCTGAAGATGCCAGTCACCATCTTGGTTCCACTCGTATGGGCACAGACCCGAAGACGTCGGTGGTGAACACAGATTTGCGTGTGCACTCAACGGAGAACGTGTACGTTGCCGGAGGGTCGGTATTCCCGACAAGCGGGTGCGCCAATTCAACATTTATGATGGTCGCGCTCTCTATCCGCCTAGCGGAACACTTGCGCGAAAAGGTTTTTCATATTTCCGAGACACTACCCACTCAATCTCGCACAGCCGCGCCGGTTCTCATCATCGGCGCCGGCCGACGAGTGCGCAGTGATATCGTCCCCGTTCTTGAATCATTGTCGGGGCAATTTTCTATCCAACACATATACGCGCGTTCTCCACGAGCCATCTTCGGGAAAGAGAGGGTGTATCAAGTTGATCACTTCTCCGCGTTCAACGCTGGTGATATTGCAAAAACGAAATTGATTTATCTCTCAATTCCGTCTGTTGAAGTGCAGGCGACAATAAACGCCCTTCTTACGCACGATTGTTCGCACATCGATCTCGTCCTCCCGACACCAGTATCTCCCGATCTTTCAATCAAAACAGGGACATTCAGACGGGTGGTGGTTGAAGAAGACAGTGGTTTCTTACCATGGCTACCGGCATTTGCACGGGCGTGTGCCTCTGAGGCTGGGAAGCTGAAGCAGATTGTGCTTGACCGTTCGGCATATAAGTATCATGCGGCCGCGCTTATCAAGACTCTTTGTCGAATCGGTGGCCCAGCGTCGCTTCGCCGAGTTTTCAGTTTCAGTCGGGGTTTACACTTCCGTTCCGGAGAGATCACCGCAACGCTGGTTGAGCCCCGCGACTATAGTGCGGGTCGCATGGAGCTTGTGTGTGAGCATGCAACCGTGGCGGATAAGGATATACAATGCCTTACTAATGAACAGGGTATCTGCACGGGCTTTCGCATTGGAACAGAAATCGAACATATGACGTCCGAAGAGTCAGAACTTTTTGGCGCAATAAAGACGGGAGATACGGTAATAACTCGGATGCACGATTGCAAACGGGTCGGTCTGCGCCGTTTGCTCCATGCTCTTGAAGATGGGCACTGTAATCCGTGGTCGCTTGAAGAGGGGAAGAGCGACGCTATGCTTGCTTCCAGTAGAAAAGGGTAGTCAGAAGAGCGCTGTCAATTGTTTTCACGAGTATCAAAGCGTAAACGGCTCCCCACAAATGAAATACGGGAATAAGAAGTAAAAAGAGTGCCATTCGTACGAAGGGGATGGCAAAATTGTAAATATATAATGCCTTCTGCTTTGCCTGCGCCGTGAGGGCACTGGAGAACAAGCTAAATGGCTGTAGAACGATAAGTATCGCAAGAGCTTGTGTGTAGGGTACTGCGTCTAAGTATTGTCTGAAAAAGAATCCGAAAATAAACGGAGCACACACGACATAGACAAGCGCCGCGAGTGCGCTGAAGATACAAATGATAAAGACCTTGCGGGGCAGTGTCTTCTGCAACACAGTATGTTCTTGATTTGCGAGTTTTGGGTATGCAACACGATTGATTATCTTGAAAATACTCGCGGCTTTTGCCGGCAACGTCTGGGCAAATACATATACGGCGATGACCACCGGTCCGAGCAAATGCCACAAGAGTAGAGTGTCAACCTTCGACGAAATGTTTGAGACCGCTCCCATCACAGTAAGATGTTTGCCGTATGAAATGACGGTGGGGTCGCGCTCACTGTTCGGCGGAAATTTCTTGACGGTCACATACAGGAAAAAAGAACGAACGAGAGCATAACTCCCGAGATATGCGGTGAGAATGACTAACAGATTTTTGCTAAGGAATAATGCAAAAACAATGACCATCGCGGCTATGCACTGCGTTATAAAATCAAATATTATGGAAAGAGAAAATTTCTGTTTCCCGTTCAAGTAGGTCACATAGAGCCCCGGCGTTTCCCAAAAGGGAATGAGTATTCCGGTGATAATAAATGCCGGACCTAGAAGCTGGTTGCCGTGAAGTACGTAATACACGCCTAAAACGACCGACCCAATGCCACCCAACAAGCCCCAGCGAATCTTGGTGCGAAGCCCTTCAAAAAGAGAGCCGTCTTGTCCACGTGCCACTGCGCGCCCTATGGCCGTATCCATACCCCCGAGAACCATAATGCCGAATAAGTCAGCGACGGATAACACGTATTGGTATGTTCCGTAGGTTTCTCTGGGGATCAGGTTGGCAAACGCTAGTGCGGTTAAGAGAGACACCCCCCACGAAAATGGTGCACTGGCCACGAACCAGAAACTATTGCTCGCCAAATAGACCATGTCGGTCTTGGTGTACTGCTCGCTCCAGCGGAGGAGTGCGATAAAACGGGATTTAAGGTCGGACATACATATATACAGAGACATCAGTCGATGCCGCCATCGTAGCATCTAGAACCAAAGTTAGCGTGGTATAGTTGCTTCCTAATGAGGGAAACGCTGTTTATGATAGAGAGAGTAACTGGACGTACCTTGGGGTTATTACTGCGCCCGCTCAAACCGTTAGCTTATGGGTTTTTCCGTTTCGTAACTGCTGTCAGCCGTCTTTCTGAGCGTTTCTCTATCCTCTCCACGCCTTTCATAACGGAGTTCGGCATCGCAGCTTTTGATCAAAAAAGGGGTATTTTTGATTTGCGAAAACTCATAAACGGTTCG